>JACCDO011587258.1_pt1 | contig 19917 bp, 24 predicted proteins | sample 7446101 | NCBI WGS metagenome assembly JACCDO01 (sample SAMN15323440, study PRJNA562643) | freshwater metagenome | isolation source: river surface water | place: USA:Blue River Watershed | collected 2017-08-16
GGCTACGAGAAGGGCCAGTCGAACGCCGTGAAACAGCAATACTGGATCGCGCGGGACAACCAACGCCCGTCGCTCGATGACGGCTACGAGGAGACCTATTACGAAATCGACGTGCCCCAAACGGATCGCGATGGCGTGCGGCGCGAGCCGACCAAACGGGTCATTCGCGTAGTCATGCCGAGGGAGGAAACCGGCTCATGAAAACTACGCTCCTTTTGGCCTCGGTGCTGACAATGGGCGCGAGTTCAGGCCTCGCGCAATGGGCGGTGGTTGATGCCGCGAACCTCCAGCAAAGCGCGGTGAATTACGCCGCGCTGGTGGAGCAGTTATCAAATCAGGCCACGCAGATCACCAATCAGGTCCGGCAGATTCAGCAGTTCGAAACCCAGCTCAAGCGCATGGGCGACATGGCCAACGTGAAGGACATCGTCGGCTTCGCGGAATTCCGCGCCGACCTGAATCTCCCGACGCAGGTCAAGACCTGGGCGCAGGGCATCGCCCGCGTCGATGGCCGGGGGTTGTTCGGCGACACGCGGGGCGGCATCTTCCGCGAAGTCCGGGCGGACTTCCGCGACTTCGATGGTGTCGTGGTCGAACGCGACCCAACTGTTTACAAGGAGTCTCACGACATGGCCGTCACGGTGGATGAATTCAAAGCCGTGCAGAGCGACGTTTACACGCGCCGGGAGGACTTGAAGCGGGCAATCGCCCAAACGAGCGAAGCCCTCCGGGTGGCCGAAACGGAGGCGGAGCAAAAGAAGTTGGAGGCGGTGCTGAACGCGCAATATGGCCAGCTCACGGCAGTTGATGCCGAGGTCGCGCTGAGTGCGGCCCAAGTGCAGGTCAAGGCGGCCGAATCTACGGCCATGACCAACGCGCAGACCGAAGCCGACGCCGAGGCGCGCCGGCGTCTCGCCCAACAGGAAGCCCGGAAGCTATCGGCGACCTTCACGCCGCAATACGGTTCGTTGCTCCAGTATGTGTTTGAAAAACGTTTCACACCCTAACCCCGAACACCCTCAGAAAAAAACGGTCAAAACGGTCATATGAAAGCACCTACGTTCACCGGAGTTTTGCTGATAGCGCTGATGGTCACGAGTGGATGCGTGGATCGGGAAGCCGAGGCCAAGCGAGCTAAAGAAGAGGCTGATGCGAAGGCGCGAGCTGAGGCGGCTCGAAAGGAAATGGATGCCTTACCGAAGGCGTTTCAAACCCCAGATTACTACAAGAAAAACGAACCGGCTAAGAAGCCGGACCCGCAACCCAAACAGTAGGCCCTATGCCCCTCGCAATAGGCACAATTCTGCCACCTTCCTACTTCGAAGGTCTTTCGACCTTGTGGGGTGGCTGTGCCTATATTGGGAGCACGATTGTTGCTGCCGGGCTTGTGTTTCAGGTTGTCCGAGGTCGTCCGGACGCAGGCGATTTTATTTGGCTTCTCGCGAAGGTTTTCCTCATCGGAATCTCGACGCTGTTCATACGGGAATGGTTGATGCGGCTAAACGACATCGTGCTCGCGTTCGGAGAAACACTGGGAGTTGACCCTCGGCGCGTTGACGAACGGTTTGTTGAATTCATCGCCGGAAAGGCAGCGGCCGAACCTGACGCGAGCATGTGGGACATCATTTGGGGCACCAAATCCATCGGAACCGCAATCTGCTATGCTCTGCTTTGGCTGTTCGGGTGGATGTCCTGGGGAATTCAGTATGTCGTTAAACTCATAGGGGGAGTCCTCCTGACGGCGGGATGGGCGCTCAGCCCGATCTTTCTCGCGTTCTTCATGCTGCGACCGATGGCAGGGGTTGCTCAGAAATACATCATTGGCTTGGCCGCGTTGGTTTGCTGGCCCTTCGGCTGGACGATTGCCGCGGTTGTAACCAACGCGATGCTTGAAGCGGCGGCTACGGCCAATTTGTTTCCGATCTTTGTTGCCGGTGCTCCGGTCGCGGCGCCCGCGCTTACCGTGCTCCTGGTCGGAGCTTGGATGATCGTGAGTTCGATCCTCGCCCCGTGGATAACGACGAAAATCCTCCTGATGGGGGCAAATCCGGCAGCAGCCTTTGCCCAAGGCGTTGGTGGTGTCGCTCAGGCGACATTCACTGGCGGCGTTGGCGCGGCGGTGGCAGCGACCACAGGTGGGTTAGGTGCAGCAGGTGTGGTTGCTGCTGCGGCAGGTGGGGCGCTGGCGGCGGGAACCGAATCGTCCGTGCGGGGTGGCGGTTCCGCACGTGCGACGAGCACCGCAGTCGGAGGCGCGGCAGGGTTCTTCTCCGGTAGCTTGATGCGACGCCACGCCGCAGCGTCAGAAGATTCTGCATCGGCGGCACGACAGAACGCGGAAGCCTCCGAGGCGTTCTCCTCAGTTTTCACAGACTACGCGCGGCGCCAGCGGCGGAGCCAAAGCGGGTTCAACAACCAGCCGCATGACGACGACCCAAACCGGGCCGCCATCGACATCGAAAGCCATGATAAATCAAAGTCGTAGATCCGTAAGGGCGCTTGAAGACTCGACGGCGTCGGTTCGGCGCAGCTCGGCCGCGAAGCAAAAAGCTACGCAGGCTCTCCGGGACCTTTTGGCGGGGGACAACTCGGGGCCTGTTGTGTCGTCCGATACCGGAGGCACATCAAAGTCGGTCAGTAAACAATCCAACCGGAGGTAGCCACAATGGTCGCCAACGCCGAAACCGCTCCCGCAACTGCCGCTCGCGTCGCTCCACAGTTCGGGAAACCGAAATCGTCGCTGCTGGCGATCTTTGATCGGCAGCGTCGTCAGTCGTTGATCTGGTTCTTCGTCGCCGTCCTGGCGTGGGTCTGGGCGGTGTGGGACCGTCATCAACTCGTCGAGCAACTGACCCGTAAGCGCGAGGTGGTCATGATCGACAGCCTCGGCACCTACTACGTGTCGCCGGTGGTGGACATTCAGGAAGCGAAAGACCTGCATGCGATGCAGACGAAGCTCGCGTGCAAGGCGCTGTTCGAACGCAACCCGGCGGGTTTGGACAATCCCGAATTGTTCAAGCAACTCTTTCTCCGCGAAGCGGCACAGACCGCACAAACTTCGCTCAACCGGACCAAGCCCGAGTTCGAAGCCAAATCCCTCCATCAGAAAGTGGAGGTCGGGGTGCCGGAGATTCTGAGCACGCGCGATAATGCCTTCTACACGTCAGCCGACGTCCAACTGATCCGCGTCGGTTCCTATCAGGGAGCCCCGATCACGGAGGTGCTTCGATACCGGGTAAAATTCAAGTTCCTGGTCAACCCGGACCTCACCCGCAACGGGCGGTTTCCGACCGCAGTCGCGGCATTCCAAGTGGAGCCCATCAAAACGTGAGGACGCGCCATGTTGAAATCCCTGTCACTCTTCATCGGCCTCGCCTCGGCGCTCGCGGCGCAAACGATTCGCGAAGCCCGGCTTGATCCGAAGCAGGCGGTGGACCTGCCGGTGTCCCGAGAGGTCACCACCGTCATGTTCCCCGGTCCGATCACCGCCGTGGCGGGAGCGGACATGTTGATCGAGGGCGGTAAGCAATCGGTGGAGGTCGAGGAAGGGACGCCCCTGCGTTTCCATGTCTCCCATGCGCCCGGTTCGAACTTCATCCTCGTCCGCAGTCTCCAGCCCGACGCCGCCGCGAGATTGACCGCGATCTACGATGGCTCGGCCTACGTGCTCAACCTTCGCACGGTCGCGGCAGATTCAACCGCGAGCGTGATTTTCCAGCCTGCGGCGCAGGTGGAGGCGGTCCGCGTGGAGACTCCACCGGAGCCCGTGAAGTTCTCGCCCCGCATCGGACTCAGCCTGCTGGATCGGGCGCGAGCCTATCCGGTGTTGGCAAAGTCGCTGCCGAAGGCAGTCGAGGGCGTCACACTCCGGGCGCAGAATCGAAAAATCGAATTGCCCGACGTCGAGGTGACCGTGCAGGAGGTCTATCGCTTCTCCAAGGAGGACGCGGTGGTGTTCTTGCTGCGGCTGAAGAATACCACGGACCGAACCCTCGATCTTGCCCCGAGCACGTTGGCGGCCCGGGTCGCCAACGAGAAATTCGAGCAGTCCATCGCCAACGGCCCGCGCAGCCTCGCTCCCGGCGAGAGCGCCGACGCGGAGTTCGCCGTCATCGGCATGCCGGACGGCACGCGCAACGATCTCAGCGCGGACAATGCGTTCACCATTCTGGTCAACACCTCGCGACGTGAGGCCGTCGCGACAACGGAGCCCACGGCACCGGCAGCAACGGAGGCACCGAAGTCATGAACCCGCGCAACATCGGCAATTTCTTCAAGAGCAAGTTCGGGTTGTTCATCGTGTTCGTCGTCGTGCTGTTCTCCGGTCTGGCGATCTACGGACGCCAGCAATCGCAGGAACGCGCGGCGGCGAAGCTCGCCGCGCAGAGCACGAAGAAGGTCGAACTCGGTCAGGTGCGGTTGCCGTTGGATCAAGGCCTCGAAAGCGGGCTTCCACAGCAAGCGCGTCCGCAGGTGGTCGCCCAGTCAGGCGAGCCCACCACCGCCGGCGGTATTGTGCCCTTCCGTCCGGCGGCACCGGTGGCCACGGGCGCGGCGGGCCAGAAACCGCACACGGCGACGCCGGCCGCAGAGCCAAAACCGCGCAAGGTTCGCTACGCCTCATTGCTTGCCTCGTATGAAGCGCCGCCGGTTCGGTCGGAGCGCGCGGTTTCGCCACCGCCAGAGAAGTTCATGCCGTTCGGCACGCTCTTGAAGTGCAAACTCGTGAACACGATCGACAGCGCGAATCTGGAGACGCCGGTCATCGCGGTGCTGCTCGAAGACGTTTGGCAGAACGGCAAGAAGGTCATTCCGGCCAACACGCTCGTGCATGGCACGGCGCGCGCGGGTCGGCTGCGCGACCGCGTGAACGCATCGGGCACCTGGCGTTTCGTCTGGCAGGATGGCCGCGAGCTGGCGTTCAACGGCGTGGCATTGGATCGCGAATACGAACACGACATTGACGGCTACGGAATCACCGATGGGTCCGGCGGCATCAAAGGCCGGCTGATGGCGACGGATGACTTGCAGGAGTTGAAGGTGCTGGCGTCCGCCGCGTTGAGCGGCTTCGCGAGGGGCACGCAGGACCGGACGCAGACCGCCTTGGGGACGACCATCACCGGCTCGGTCTCCAACGGTGTGCGTGAAGGCGTGGGCGACGTGTTCGATCTCTACGCGAAGCGCACGCTGAAGGACATCGAGGAAAACGGCTACTTCGTCCGCGTGGCGGCCGGTAAGGAATTCTACGTTTACGTTCTCGAGTCGGTCGATCCGCAGAAGGCGAGCGTGGCGGGGGTGAAATCGCCTCAGCCCGCGCCGCCTGAACCCGTGGCGCCCCGGCCAGCTCCGCAACACCCAACCCAAGGCTAACTATGCGAACCCTCTGGTATATTCTTCCCGCAGTTCTCTTCGCCGGTTGCGCGACCAAGCAGCCCGTCGCGATCCAGCCGCCCCCGGTCGTGCCCGTGGCTGCCGTCGTTCCGACCAAAGCCGTCGAGACGCGCTACGACGTGCGCGGTTATCGCGAGGCGGCGAACCCCTCGATTCGCCATGAAGCGCACGCCGTCTATCGCCGCACCATCGTGCCGGCAAACGCCGCTGAAGACACGGGAACCGTGCCGCGCACGGCCTATGCCCCGGCGAGTCATGCTCCGCTTTCCGGTGACGCCGAACTCGCGGCGGAACTCGCCACGCAAAAGGCCATCACGGCGGAGTTGCGGGCGATGCAGTCGTCGATGGCCGAAACCGAGCGTCGGATGCAGGCTCAGTATGCGCAACTGGTGCGCCAGAGCACGGAAGCGGCGAAGCTCCGCGAGCAACTGGAGACTGACCGCAGCCGCCTGCGCTCAGGGGTCCCGCCTGCCGCGTCGGAACCGGTGGCGGCCAATGCCACGGCCCCCACGGAAGCGAAATGGTGAGGGCGCGTCATGAGCATCGCCGCCGAACACCTCGAAAAACTCCGGACCTTGCCGGATCGTCTCAAGGCGGTGCTCACGGGACAGGATGCGGCTATCGATTTGGTCGCCGAGCGGCTGCAACACGGTGAGCTTGGCCTCACCGTGCCCGGCCGGCCGAAGGCGAGCTTCCTGTTTCTCGGCCCAACCGGCGTCGGCAAGACGGAGCTGACGCTGCGCTTCACGGAAGACCTGCTTGGCCCGGATCGCGTCGTCCGGCTCGACATGTCGGAATACCAGACGGCGGATCGTCTCGGGTTGTTGCTCGGGACCGCCGATGAACCGGGACGGATCGCGGAGGGATTCGATGCGTGTGCCGGTAGCGGCACGTTGCTTTTCGATGAAATCGAAAAAGCGCATCCGCGGGTCCTGGACGTCCTGCTCCAATTGCTCGATGCCGCCCGGCTGACGACGGGCCGCAACCGGGTGCTGGATTTCTCCGCGTGGTATGTGGTGCTCACGAGCAACATCGGGGCGCAGCGTATCATGACGCTCCGGAAGTCGAAGTATGAGACGATGGAGCGGCTCGTGCGGCAGGATGCGCAGCGGGAACTGCGGCCGGAAATCTTCGCCCGCATCACGCTGACGGTCGTGTTCAACAAACTCGACTACGAGGCGCAGTGTGCCATCGCCGCTGGTCTGGTAGAAAAGGAGTGCCGGACGTTAGCCGGGCTTGGCTATCGGGTTTCCTCGGAACCATCCGTGCAAGGGATTGTCGTTAGTCGCGGGTATCACGAGCGGCTTGGGGCCAGGCCGATGCGTGATGCCGCCGAGCTTCTGGTTCGGAACGCGCTCGCGCGCGAGTTACTGCGCGGGGGCGACGGCTCAGGCCGTCTGCTGCCGCATTCGGATGGAATGAAACTGCACCTGAACCCTGCCGCCTCATAGCCATGCTGCCCAAAACCGCCACGCCACGCATCGTGGTTCTGAAGGGCGATAAACTTTACGGTGAGCTGATCAGCCGCCACATCAAAGATCTCTGGCGGAATGCGGATGTGCGTGTGTTTCAACTCGGGTTCGACGCCCTCGATTCCATTCAGGCGCAGGTGCCGGATCTGTTCATTACCGGCGTGAAGATCGACGACATGGATGGATTGGAGCACCTGGAGCCGTTCATCGAAACGGCGCTGCCGATCCTCGTGCTCACGTCGCGCAAGGACGCCCGCACCTTCGATCTACTGCGGAGCATCCGCTACGATGGGCTTTACGACGGACACGCGGAGGGCATGGAGAATCTGCCGACCGCGCTGCAACAGGTGATCCAACGCCGGCTCTACGTGAGTCCGACGATGCTGCCGAATCTGAAACGCCCAAAGAACATCACGCTCGATGCGCTCACGGAGAAAGAGCAGATGGTCCTGTCGGTCATCGGCGACGGCTCCGATGACCAACAGGCGGCGGAACGGCTCAGGCTTTCGCCCTACACAGTGAACACGCACCGGAAGGCGATCATGGCGAAACTGAAACTGCACCATAAAGGGCAGCTCATGTTGTATGCGCTTCAGAATGGGTATATCTGGGTGTCGGCACAGCGCATTCATTATCCCGGATTCCAGCGCAGTCTCCAGGCGACCGCAGGCGTGGCGAAAGTCGGACCGACGGAGCGCGCCAGTGCGTGAGCTTACGAAGGCGCAAAAAAGGGGCCGAAGCCCCTTCGTTCAGTCCTCATAGGGAAGCATGAGGGTGAGGACCGGGGCCACGGTGTCGCCTGGTCCGATGTGCAGTTTCAGGGTGTGCGTCCGCCCGGTGATGATGACGCTGAACCGGACCAACTCGGGGTCCGACGCGCTGCGGATGGCGAGCTTGGCCATGGTGGAGATGTCGTGGCAGATGCCGGAAACATCCTGGCCGGGCTGTTGCAGGGCCTCCTCGATGATGGCCCACATCGCCGAGGTGCAGGCGAAGGGATATTTCCAGTGTTGGCGGATGGAGTCGGCCTGGCTCAGGTCAACGAGGACGCCGTCCTCGATGGCTTGGGCGCGGGAGTAGGAGTAAATCGTTTCCCCGAACGGATTTTCACAGGACATGGTTTCATGCCGTTCGGCCCGTGGGGCGTGCGTCACGTCTCGTGACCTTATCGCCTACTGCCGATTGGCGATTTCGCCCCACACCCGAAAGTCAAAGCGGTGGACGGAGCGCCGAGGCCGTGTCCTGCGCAGCAGGACCAACGAGGGGGAAGCGGAGTGATTCCGCGAGGTGGAGATCGCGCAGCGATACTACCTTGACCGGGTGTAAAATGGCGAAACCAGCGGCTGGCAGTCGCTAGAAGATTCGAGCGAAGCGAGCGTTGGTTCGGGCATACTCACGATCTCCGAGAGGCGACTTCAAGGCGGAGCATGCGCCGGTGTTTTTATCCCAAGTTGGCCGATTCACGCATAACTCGCAGAAACCGCTCTGCCGTAGGAGTAATTCGCGATGGAACCCACAGCGCTCCCACAACCAGCGGATGTGGCGAGGGAACAATGGGAATCAGCTTGATTCGCGCCCCCGTCGTGAACTCCAAGGTTTGCGGCAGGATCGCGACGCTTGAGCCGGTCTCCAAGGCCGTTACCAACGCGACTCCGTCATCGTGCTCCTCGACAATCAGTGGGTGCATATTTGCACTGCCGAACAAGGCCCCAAGGTAGGCATGATATTCGGGATACTCATTCCGGCTATATGCCACCAAGGATTCGCTTTTGAGTTGCTTTACCGAAACCGAGCGGAGCTTGGCCAGAGGATGGTTTCTCCCCACCGCCAGTCGCATGTGATCGCGACCGAATTCCTCGAAATGCAAGCCGCGTAGCATGGGACGTGTCGGACGAACGGAAAAGGCGAGATGCAGTCTACCCTCATGCAGGCCGGCCAACATTTCTTCCGGCGAGAGGTCGTGCATCTTCACTCGGACGCCTGAATATTGCTTCCGGAATGCGCGCAGACCGGGCGGCAAAAACCTGACGGTAGGCATCGGAGCGTAACCCACACTCAGTTCCTCGTTCTGGCCTGAAGCGACGGCTCGAGCCGTCCTGACGGCTTCGTCTGCTCGCTGCAACACCGCCTGCGACTCGATGAGAAAGATTCGCCCAGCTTCGGTCAGACGGATCGATTTCGCGCTCCGCTGCAAAAGGAGAAATCCGATCTCGTCCTCCAGATCCCGAATCTGTCGGCTCAACGCCGGCTGAGAGACATGCAGCTTAAGAGCCGCACGCGATACGTTCTCTTCTTTCGCGACGGCCACAAAATAACGGAGGTGGCGCAATTCCATACCGACGGAGCATGCCTTTAGGTTATGCTGAGGCAAGAATCATGGTCTTTCTCAAAACCAGCTCGGCTATGGCATACTGCGGCCCATGAAAAACATCACCATCATCGGTTCGGGCAACATCGGCACCAATCTGGCCCGCCTCTTTGCCTCCAAGCACAACATCACCCTAGGGTCGCGCAATCCGGAGCAGGCCCGTAGCAAGCTCCCGGGCCTCACCGTCATGGACTACGCCCAGGCGGCCCAGGCCGCCGATGTAGTCGTTCTCGCAGTGCCTTTCTCCGAGATCGCCGCCATTGCCGCGAAGATCGGCAGCCTCGCCGGCAAGATCGTCGTCGATGTCACCAATCCGCTCACGCCCGACTTCATGGCGCTGACCATTGGTCATACGACATCGGCGGGCGAGGCCGTGCAGGCAGCCTTCCCGCAGGCGAACGTTGTCAAAGCTTTCAATACGGTCCTCGCGCAGGTGCTTGCCAAGGCAGCTTCAGGCGCGAAATCACTTCCTTCGGTTCTGGTCGCCGGTAATCATGCCACGGCTAACGCCGAGGTCGTGCAGCTGGCCAAGGATGCCGGCTTCATCGCATATGACACCGGCCCACTTACGAATGCGCGCTACCTCGAACCCCTCGCCGAGCTGGGAATCCAACTCGCTTACGCGAAAGGGCACGGCGGCGAAGTCGGCTTCACCTTTTCACCCGTCAACTAAGCAGCCATGAATCATTGGCTCACATCCCTCATTACGTCGATAGCATTGATGACCTCGGCAGTTCATGCGCACGCGATTGACCTGTCGAAAGCCACTCTACAGCCCGTCAATGTGTCCTTCTCAACAAAGGAGATTATGGGCAGGAGCACGGTAATGGTCACAAAGGACCCGGCGATTAAAGCGGACGATGAAGCGACGTTCGTCAAACTCGTGGGGACTGACTTCAAAAATGGAACCATCGAAGTCGAGGTGCTGAGCAGACTGCTCAAGGATGCGCCTGCCCATGCGCGTGGATTCATCGGCGTGGCCTTTCGGATAAATGAAGAAAACTCCCGGTTCGAGAGTTTCTATGTGCGTCCCACCAATGGACGGGCGGAGGATCAGTTGAGGCGTAACCGCGCCACACAGTATTTCTCTTACCCCGACTTTAAATATGATCGGCTCAGGAAGGAGGCGCCGGGACAATATGAGTCCTACGCGGATATGGCACTGAACGAATGGATCGCGATCAGGATCGTGGTGCGGGACGAAAAGGCGAAGATGTATCTAAACGGCAGCGAACAGCCGGTGCTGGTCGTCAACGATCTTAAGCACGGCGCAGATTCGTCGGGTGCTATTGGACTGTGGGTCGATGTAGGAACAGAGGGCTATTTTACCAACTTTCGTATTTATCCGGAGTGATTGTCTCGGTCCGCAGTCATTCCGCACGTCCTGCTGATATTTTACGCGAATGATTCTTTTTCTAAGTCAACCCAAGGAGTATCCTTATGCCCGTAGTAAGAGTTACCTGGTTCCCAGGCAAAACCCACAATCAGAAAGCCCACGTGGCCGCCGAAATCACTGACAGCATCGTCCGCAACACAGGCACCGATGCGAAATACATCTACGTGCTTTTCGAAGACGTGAAAGCCAGTGACTGGGCTGGCGAAGGAAAGCTTTTCAGTGCGGTTCCGAAGCGCCGCAGAAACAGCCGCACATGATCTCCGAAGATCGCTCGGCACGTTGGCTGGGCGCTTGAGCGGTGGTCTCCCGGATGCTCTTGGGCACAAAAAAAGCGGCCGGAGTTACCGGCCGCCGTGGTGGCGAGGATCACTCGCTCTGTTCGGACTTCAGTTCCGCGAGGCGGTCGAAGATGAACGTGTGGGCTTGGTCGGCCAGCTTGGCGACGAGCGGGAGGTCATCACGGCGACACAGCTTGGAGGCAACAAGCCTCTGTCAGGCGAAGGCGGGTGCGTCACCGCACATGGCGCGGATACGCGCGATGAATTCCTGCTCGGGTAACGAGCGGCGCAACTCGGCCAGCATGACGCTGTCGGCACCGGCCGGATACCGCAGTTGATCGCGTCCGTCGGTGGCGGCCGTATAGACCGCTGCGGCTACATCGTGCTCGGTGGTGTAGGCCGTGGCATACTGCTGCATGGATTTGAAAAAACGGCCGGCATAGTCGGCGTAAGCCGCGGGCACCTCGACCACACGCCCGCCGGAATTGGCTCCGAAACTCGTGGTCGGTGCGAAACCCGGTTGCACGATTTTGACCCGGATGCCGAGCGTTCCAAGTTCGTAGGCGAACGACTCCGAGAAGCCCTCGATCGCGTATTTGCTCGCCGCATAAGCGGCCACCAGCGGCATGGGCGCGATGCCCACGCTCGATGTGACGTTGATAATCGTGCCCGCGCCGCGTTCGCGCAGGTGCGGGACGATGGCGCGGTTTGCGGCCATCACGCCGAAGGTATTAGTTTCGAAAACCTGCCGCACCACGTCGTCGGGCACGGCTTCGTGCGCGCCAAACATGCCGACGCCAGCGTTGTTGACGAACGCGTCGATCTGCCCGAACCGTTCAATTCCCTTGGATATCGCGGCGGCGACGCTCTCCGGTGCGGTGACATCCAATGGGACGATGAGGAGCCGGTCGTTGGGCTCGAACAGCCCGGATTTCGGGGAACGCATCGTAGCGACGACGTTCCAGCCGCGGGCGAGGAATAAAGCGGCGGTTGCCTTGCCGAAGCCAGACGAACAGCCCGTGATGAGAACAGTGGATTTCATGTATTTTCCTTTGGTTGAGGCCAAAGATTATCACAACGTTTCAGGACTTGCTATAAGAGGGAGTCCATCTTTCGTTTCCGATAGTCCAAATGGATGCCCTGGCCGCCGTCGTCACCCTCCTGAAGCCGCAGGCTGTCGTCGCCAAGATTGTGCACGGTGGCGGACGCTGGGGAGTGCGCTATTCGGAGTTCGGACATCCGAGCTTTGCACTTGTCCTGCAAGGGCCGTGCTGGCTGGCCGCAGACGGGATGCCAGCGACCACTCTGGAAACGGGCGACTTCGTTTTCTTTCCGGCCACGCCTGGGTTCACCCTTGCCAGCGATCCGGCGGTGAAATCGAAACCACTGGAGCCCATTCCGTCCGGCAAAGATGTGGAAGATATCTTCCATGGCGACACCACCGTCGAACCGTCGGCGAGGCTGTTGGGAGGCTATTTCACTTTCGATTCCATCAATGCCGCGATGCTGCTGAGCCTCCTGCCGAAAATGCTGCACATCCGCGCCACGGACCCGGCCATTGGCAGCGTGGCTCCTCTGGTCGAACTGATCAAACGCGAGGCATTGGAGAAGCGCGCCGGGCGGTCACTCGTGATGACTCGTCTGATGGAAGTCATGTTGGTCGAAGCCCTGCGTTCCGCTCCGGCCGAGTTGACGGCGACGGGGCTGCTGGCCGGACTGCGCGATCCTCAATTGGCGTCGGCGCTGCACGGCATTCATACGCAGACAGCGCAGGCATGGACGTTGGTGACGCTCGCCCGCCTGGCCGGCATGTCGCGTTCCTCTTTCGCGGAGCGCTTTACCCGCGTGGTCGGCGCAACGCCGCTAAATTACCTCCTCCAGTGGCGACTGGCCGTCGCCAAGGATATGCTGACCCGTGGCCAGATGACGGTCGCGGAAACCGCCCTCACGGTGGGCTATGAATCGGCCAGTGGATTTAGCACGGCATTCAGTCGCGAAACCGGGCAATCGCCCACGGAGTTTATCGAGGCGCAACACGGTGTGGCCTGAACTGCGGACACAAAAAAGGCGGCCGGGGTTACCGGCCGCCGTGGTGGCGAGGGTCACTCGCTCTGTTCGGACTTCAGTTCCGCGAGGCGGTCGAAGATGAACGTGTGGGCTTGGTCGGCCAGCTTGGCGACGAGCGGGAGGTCATCACGGCCGAAGCTGTCGGTGTCGTGATAGTTCTTGGCGTCGTCCACGTAGGTCCGGGCGAAGGTCACGTTGTAGAATTTCTTCTGGTCGGCTTCGTTCTCCCACACGGCGGCTTTGATCCGGCCGAGGCGGAAGGTTTTCACCGGCTGTTTGGCGCTGGTGGCGGGCTTGGCAGACGAGGCGGGTTGAGCGGTCTTGGAGGGCATATAGTTCCTTTTTTGATTTTGAGGAGCGGGATTGCTGTCTCGCCCCAAGGCGGGGGTGCCGGCCGGGACGAGGGGACGGTTGGGGGGATTCCTTTCAAGGAGGACCCGAACGCTCCCTGTCCGCGCAGCGGCGGCGCGGCTGGAGGGGCCGCCAGAGACAGAAATAACGATCCCGGAAAAAAGGACGTGCCGCCTTGGCGGCGTTGCCCGGAAGAACGCGGACCGCTCGCAGCCAGGACCGCATGCTGCGCTGCCGGGGTGTTCCCTGCCTCCACCGGATCGATGCGCGGGAGAATGAAGCCGGAGAAATTTCGCAACGGTCTCGCCCGGCTCGGGACGATGCCGAGTCGCGACGCCGCCGGCCGTGACGATTCCCGCCGACGAGGCCGCGCCACACGCTCAGCGCGATTCGCGGAGCAGAAGTCCGCAGTGACCTCGCCTGACGGTCGGCCGGTTCCGGCCGCTTTGGGGCCGCAGGCGCCGCTCGGTTTGTGGGGAGTCGCATGACTCCACAGTGATGGATCGGCGTGCCTCTCCCTATGCTCGGAGCCTACCGAATCCGGTGTAGGAATCGCCCCGCGATTTCGGCAGGGCCGCTCGATTGAGGATGACGCCGGGTGGCGCAGAGATGGATGCAGCGAAACCCAACTCATCCATGAAAACGAACCACACGACATCATCCATCACGGGCCCCGACGCGGTAGCGACGGTGGCACGGTATCAAATCTATCGGCAGAACCGCGCCGGTCTTTTCCTTCCTGGCCATCGAACCGACTCGGCGCCGGAAGCGGTCGAGGCATTCCTGAATCAAGCGCCGGCATTCGAAGGCGGCGGCGTGCGACTCCTCGATCACCATGATCAGCGCATGGTCGCGTCGGTGGAGTGGCGAACGGAGAAGACCGACTTCGGCTTTCCCGTGCATCACCGCGCGAACCGGTTTCATGACGCGATGATCGAGCAACTCGCGGGCGAGGTGCAGGCGCGCGAGGCCATGCGCATCGAACTCCGTCATGAGACCACCCTCACCGTGAACGTCTGAAACCAACTCAATCTCAACCGAAACGAGAACCATGAACGCGACCCTTTCTTCTCCCTCCGCTGCCGTGACTGGCGAATCGCCGAAACCGGAATGGCTCCGTCTGCCGGCTCCCGGTAGCCGATGCCGGTTCACGGGACTGTCCCGGAGCACCCTCAATGAGCTGACGATCCCCGGCCCGGCTAACGACGGGACGCCGCCCGTCAAAAGCGTCGTCCTCCGCAAGCGGGGTGCGCTTCGGGGCATCCGACTGATCAGCTACGATAGCTTGATGGGGTATCTCTCAACGTTGGCTGCGGCATCATCCTGATGTTCACGAAACGCTGGGCGTTCACGTAACCGTGAACAGGCGGGAAAGCGTGAACAGGGCCATGTCCGGCATGGCCGGAGACACTCAGCTCCGATTCAGAACCGTTTCGGCTTCCTTCAGCGTGGCGAGCACATCGTCAAACGGCATGCGCTGGCCGATAAACATTTGCTGCATGGCCTCATAATCAGCGTGGAGCGCGTCGATCCGGTCAGGGGGCGGCGTCAGCCGCAAAGTGCCGGGAACCGCCGCGGCGTAATTGGCCCAGCCGGACGCGAAGAAGCGCGATTTGTGCAGGCGCACGCGTTCCAGGAGATCGAGGCGAGCCCGGGCGGGGTGAGCCGGCGCGTGATGCCATAGGGCGGCAAAGTCGGCGTAGTGCCGGGCATGCCGATCCTTCATCGGCTTATCGGCGGGCCGATGAAATTCGGCATGCAGGATCGTGGCCTTCTCCCAGAACGTGCGCTCCAACTCCAAGGCGACCACTTCCGTTTTGAAATCGGTAAAAGCGTCCGGTGTCAGATCAGCCACGAAGGCTTGGATGGGATGGCTCCCCTTTGGACGCTGATCGGTGAGCGATCCAAACTCGATCTTCACCTCGCGGGCAATGTAAGCGACCCCGCGAGCCAACGCGCCCGGGTAGGCAAAGAGAATCACCGGCGAACGAACCGCTTCCTCGAATCGATAAACCAGCCAGGCCTCGCGGTCCGGCGGCGGACCCAGGATTGTTTGAACGGCTTTCTCCAACAGCGGTTGCCATGTCGTCTGGACTGCAACGGCACAGGCCGCCTCCAGTTCAGCCACGCGCTTCTTCCTCATGGAAGGTGACGCGTCCTCAAGATCAGACTCTTTCCAGCCGAGTGAATCAGGGATGATCGCGAGATCGATGTCCTCGGAGAATCGCTCAATGGCTCCGAAGACCTTCGAAAGGGAAGTGCCGCCCTTGAAGACGCAAGCTGCCGCGAGTTCCGGTTGGCCGAAAATTCGGGCGAGCAACCAACAGACCCAAAAATCTTTTTCCACGATGACCGGATCGACGCCATGTTTCTGCTGATACTGGCGAAAGAACAATTCGCGCTCTTTCGCGGGCAAGGTGGCAAAGGTGCTCATGGTGATTCCTTCGCGGCGATGGCCCGCAGATGAGTATGCAGCCAAGCGGGAGCACTCGGCAAATCGCTGAGCAACTGTCGCCGGTCCTCGGTGGACAGCGTTTTCCGCAAATGGGCGATTCGATCCGAGGTGATGTGGTTTTTCCCCAAATACCGCAACGCGGCCAACACGAGCCCGCTGGTGCGGCCCGCTGCCGCCACCTTGCGCGGTGTCGTCGGGCGCAATTCGATGATGAGCTTGCCGAGCTTCACCTTACGGGCGCGACCGCTGGTGAGGAACACAACCTTGGCCGGCACCTGTTCGGATAGCCCCAGGAGGTTGGCGGCGTAGGCCCCAGAGGGCTGCAATTTGACCTGTTCGCTGGCAGCCAAGGCCTTGGCCACCGCCTCGATGGAGGGGGCCACTTCGCCGAGCAAGGCGTGGCTTTCCGGGTAATGATAGAGGCCGCGGGCGATGCGGCGGATGGTGCCCAGCTCCGTCAAACGGTGAAGGGATTGGTCAATGGCGTCCCGGCTGCCCAAGTCGAGGAAGTCGTTCGGGGTGAACACGCCACCCCTACCTCGTCCGTAGATTCGGCTAGTCACTGATTTCTCAATGCTTTGTGACGAATTGGCCATGTGGGTTCTGTCAGAAAAACAGGGTAGTATTTCTGACAAGGATAACCCCTTGGCAAGCTTTCATTCTTGACGGTCCAGAGGCGCAGACCTACGCGGTGGCGGCCACCGCGTAGGTATCCTCTCGCGCGCACGCGCACACCTGCCAGCAGGCGGGGTGCTGCACCCCGCCTGCTGGCAGGTGTGACGAGGAAGGCTTCGCCTTCCTCGTTTGGGGTCTCATTTCAGGACCGGGAGTTTGAGAATGGCCTTCCGCTTGGTCTCGTCGTCCATGTGGGTGTATTCGCGGCTGACCAATTCGGACTCGTGGCCGATGATGTCTCGCACCACCGATTCCGGCACGCCAGCGCGTTTGAGCCATGACGTGGTGTTGTGCCGGAGACTGTGAAACGACAACTCGCTCACCGTCCGCCGGACGGAGTGACCGCGCCCGCTGTTTTTGTCTTTGGAGCGCGCCTCCGCGAGACCCGCGGTGACCAGCAGTTCATGGAACTGCTTCGACAGCCGGCGCGATTCCCCATCGGCCTCGATTCTCTCCGCGTGGGCCTTCGGGAAGATCGGCCCGTCGGGTTCCTCCGGGACGTGCTTTTTGAGATAGTCGAGCAGCGGCGGCGCAATCGGGATGACCATGTCGCGGCCCGTTTTCTGGGACCGGAACTTGATCAACTCCTCGGCGAGATCGACCTTGCGGCGGGTGAGCGAGGCCAGGTCGCCGATACGCTGGCCGGTGTAGAGGCCGCCGAGCACCATGCCCCGCCACTCGCCCTTGGCGACCGACAGGAGCGTGCGGAGTTCGGCTTCATCGAACGGCCGACGGGCGGGGGCGTCGGGCTCGCGCCGGTCGTCGAGCGTGCTGACGGCGGAGGCGGGATTGTCCAGCCGCATGCCATCCACCACGGCCTGCCGGAACGCCACCCGCAGAATCTTCAGGTCGGTGTTGGCCGTGGCCGGCGACAACTCGGTGGCGGTCTTGTCGCGCAAGGCGGCGATGTCGCGTTTGTGGACATAGGCGATGTCGCGCTCCGCCCGCTCCCCCAGAAACGCGAGCAGCTTGTCCACCGCGTTCTTGTAGCGCTTGTAGGAGCCGGCGCTCATTTCGACCTGCTTGCCGGCGAGCCAGTCGTTCAGGAATTTCTTGGTCGTAGCGTGGTAGAGCTGCTCACCGTGCAGGCCCTCGTAGATGTCGGAAACGACCTTCCGGGCCTGGGCCTCGGTGAGCTTCATCGCGTAGGCCGCCTCGAACTTCTGGGCCATGCTTTGGGCGGTCGTGCGGTCGGAGGTTTGGGTGGAACGCTGACGCTGGATGCCGTCACCATCCGTGAAGCAGGCGATCCAGTAGCGGGAGTTGGGTTTTTTGCGGAGCGAGGCCATGGCGATGTGACAATGTAGGTGACAATGACGCAGACATTTTGGGATGTCGCAGGTTTCAGAACTCATTGAACCGCAACACAAGTCATTGACCATGAAGGCGGGTCACCGTGACCGGGGTTCGAATCCCCGTGGGGACGCCAACTAAAACACCTCTCAGCACTTAGCTGCGAGGTGTTTTGTTTTTGGCGGTCTGCGTAAGCAGACTTCGAACCCCGGAGGGGTTTGACGGAGGAGCGCACAGCGCACCGGAGAAGGACGCGCCGAAAGCGCGGGGCGCAGCCCTGAGGCCGTCCGGCCGAATCAATCCCCGTGGGGACGCCAAAGAACCCCATAATCGGCGCCTCGAATTGTCCCGCCGAAATCGCCGACGGCGGCAAACCCAACGATTCTTTCAAAACCTGACCGCCTACACCCAAACTCCATTCCTGTGCCAAGGCTTTTTGCTACCTGTGTCCTAGCACACCTTATTTTACCATTGGGTTATTGCACAATATCTTGTTGTGCATATTAAATTTTATTTGACTGCGCTTGGTTTCTAGTTCTGAGTTATTGCCGCACCCAGAAAAAAAGCCCGATACGCTCAAGCGCCTCGGGCCCTACCTGAGAGCCACTGTGAAGCGACTGCCCAAGCTGTGAAGAGCCTCAAGCATTGCCAACCGGTTGGCTGGATACAAGGGGAAAGTGCCCGCCCCTAAAACATAATCGAAGGATCATCACATGGCTAAGCTAGGTAACATCGAAATCGCCGGGAAATCCGGCGCCAAATACTCGTTTGGGATTTATCCCTACGAGACGGAGTGGAAAGAAATCGGAGCAGTTTATGTGGTCACGAAGCGCACGGCAAAGCCGGATGGTTCGGGAACCCATTCCTTCATTTATGTAGGCCAAACAGACAATCTGAAGGAAAGGCATACCTCGCACCACAAAGCTGATTGTTTCGAGAGAAACAATGCGAACTGCTTGTGTGTTCACGTCGAGGGCGTCGAGAAAACGAGGCGAGCAATCGAGGCAGACCTCCTCGCCGCCCGCAACTGGCCGTGCAACGGCTAGCAGGAAACGCATTTTCATGAGACCGGCCCGCGCCCAGCTTCGTGAAGTCGCCTCCGTGACGCTCGGCATCACCTTGCGTGGTGCCGATGCGTCGCGGCACGACCCCGCAGGCACCCACCAGCTCGTTCGCATCGGCGACCTTTCCGAGGATGGCACCGTTCATTGCGCCACCCCCGCTTTGATCAAGGTCGATCCCGACGCGGCCTACCGCTATGCTCTCCGTCCCGGCGATGTTCTCCTTGCCGCTCGCGGAGCACGCATGACGGCCGGCCTTTTCGAGGATTCCCGTCCCTCGGTCGCCGGCGGCCAGTTCCTCGTCCTGCGCCCCCAACCCTCCATGCTCATCCCGGAGTATCTGCGCTGGTTTCTCAACCTGCCGCTCACCCAGGAAGCGCTCGCCGCCGCCGCCCGCGGCTCCTACGTCCGCTCGCTCCCCGTCAGTGCCGTGGCAGATATGGAAATTCCCGTTCCGCCGCTTCCCCGACAGCAGGCCATTGCCGCGCTTCATGCGCTCCGCCTCCGCGAAAAAGACCTCATGGCGCGTCTCGCCGCCCAGCGCGCCCTCCTCGTGGATCACAGCATCCTTCAATCCTTTCACCGCTAAGCCTCGCACACCTCGTCCCCTTTCTCCTCATGCCTTCCGTCAATCAGCCTGAGATCAATAACGTCGCCTGGAACGCCTGCGACGCCTTCCGTGGCGCCCTCGATCCGTCCGACTACAAGAACTACATCCTCGTCACGCTCTTCCTCAAATACGTCTCCGACGTCATCAAGGACCACCGAGCCGCTTACCTCATCGAGTTCAAGGGCGACGAGGCCCGCGTGGCCCGCCGCCTCTCCCGCGAGCGCTTCCTCCTCCCTCACGGCTGCGACTTCGATTCCCTCTACGTCCAGCGAAACGACGCCGACATCGGCGAGCAGATCAACATCGCCCTCGAAAAAATCGAGGAGGCCAACAAGACCAAGCTTGAGGGCGTCTTCCGCGAGGTGGACTTCAACTCCGAGTCCAAGCTCGGCCAGACCAAGGACCGCAACGCCCGCATCAAGGGTCTTCTCGAAGTCTTCGCCAGCCCCAAGCTCGACCTCCGCCCCTCCATCGTCGGCGACGAGGACGTGATCGGCAAC
>JACCDO010518798.1_pt1 | contig 19915 bp, 13 predicted proteins | sample 7446101 | NCBI WGS metagenome assembly JACCDO01 (sample SAMN15323440, study PRJNA562643) | freshwater metagenome | isolation source: river surface water | place: USA:Blue River Watershed | collected 2017-08-16
AGTGAGTGATAAGTAGAGTGGTTAGGTGAGTGAGTAAGTAGATGGTTAGGTGAGTGAGTAAGTAGATGGTTAGGTGAGTGAGTGAGTACCGGGAAATTTTGTTGTATCATACGCACTATACATGTATATTGTCCTTGTGCTAGCTTCCATTGAATATGACTCACTTCAACGGTTACATCAGAGATATTTCTATTCTTCCAACGATGTAACTGATATTGTAACGACTTGAAGACGCTTGAATATACACCATCGAACTCGGGTGCAACGGGTTTGATGGAGAAGGTGACGTGGAGGGTCATGTTCTCACCTAGTGAGTGAGTAGGTGAGTAGGTGAGTAGGTGAGTGAGTAGGTGAGTAGGTGAGTAGGTGAGTGAGTTAGTTTAATTGAGAAGGTGACGTGAGGAGGTTCATGTTCTCACCGATAGCATTGTTGTTACACCAACTACAGATTGTTGTGTCTTGTAAGGTGATCTTATACATATTCACTGCGCATCCAACAGGTGGTGTTGGAGTTGCAAGAGGAAGGAGTGTAAGCTCAGTAACTAGGGCGTTGCGCACTGTTTCAAGGGATGAAACCTTGGTTATAACATCCAAATAATTGATGGATTGACGCCGTGATAGCAACGGACCGTTGGTGTACGAGTTCCGATACTCCGGGGATGTTTTGGTTACAACTAACGACGTGGCAATGATCACCAGGCCATCATTACCGTTACTACTCACTGGTAAATGTGCTTCAATCATGTTAAACAACAGGTTAACACGACACATCCCATAAGGAGGGATTACCGTGTGTTGTTGCCATTCAACCGGTAATAATGAAGAGGAAACACTAGTATTAACCGGTGAAAACAGTTCAGATGGTAACCGGTAATTCAACATGGAAGGCAACAAGTGATCCCTACAGAGTGAGTGGGTGAGTGAGTGAGTAGGTGAGTGAGTAGGTGAGTGAGTAGGTGAGTGAGTAGGTGAGTGAGTGAGTAAGTGAGTGAGTAGGTGAGTGAGTGAGTAGGTGGGTGGGTGAGTGAGTACCTAAAGTAGCATATCATTGTCATCAGACTGCGCTGTTTATAGATCAAACAGAGACGATCCAACCGCACTTCAATGAGTGGTTGCGCGCCTTTTTTGCTTGACATATGAAACACAACCTCATTCGGGACTAAGTTCGCAATATTTTGAATGAATTTCTTGTGTAAGACATCCAAGGAGTAGTCGGTGATGCTCAAGGAAGAGGTGCTGCCACAGACTTGTGACAAGGCAGAGCCGTGTTGAATGCGGTAGATATTTGTCTTACTACTTTGAATGTTATACACATAGGTAGTGTTGAAGTAGCAGTCAATAGCTATCGACTCCATGCATATCTTGGTGGTACTCGTTGGATGCTTGTAATGCGCATACTCCACAAGACGGTTGTTACTAGTTAGTAAGCGAGTAAGCTCACGGTTGTACTGTGTCAAGGTTGTTACGAGTGGAAGACGCAGCGCATCCCGCACCTTAGACTGCGTATCTATTGCGCTATACAACGCACTGAAGTCCTGGTTAGCTAGTATTACCCGCAATGAGCTGATATTTACTATTGTTTTCTCACTTTGGAGTATGACTAGATGTGGCAAGTCATGACTATCTCGCACTATATACAGCGGTGTTTGCACTCCATCAAGCACCAGTTGCTCATTACTATTATTACTTTCTATTGACACATTTAACAGTGTGGTGTAAGTGTCTTGGTGGTGATAAAGGACACTTATATCCTCATATACTTGTAGTTTCGACTGTCTAATGAAAGGAACCTGTCCAACGGACTTGCTCCAGTGCCTAATCCCTCGCTTCAATACACACGAGACTTTCTTGCCTTGCTCAACACCACCTACATTACTACTGTACTCTAGTTGGGCATTGATATTACTTATAACTAGGTCCAACATAGTGTTACCGCGGGGACGCAATGACGACACACGCAGCATTTCTGATGAGCAAGTTATTCCTTTCGGCAACTTATTCGTTGCAGTGCTGACTACCTCACTCAGTAGTCCAACTGCAATGCATGAGTCAGTAGTGACTGCAACATCTACTCGCCCAATATTTATACTGTTCTTGGTGTAGGAGCTATCCGGTAGCACCTCACACAACTTGCGCCACTCACTCAAACTAGTTTCATCTTCAAGAGTCGGCAGGGAGTAGTAATCAGTAAACTTTTCTAACTCAATGATTGCACTGCAGCTTGTCACAACGGCAATGTTACTCATCTGTCCTCCTACTTTCCCAACCGCTAACCAAACTCTTTCTAGTCCCCCAACGATAACATGACCGTTATCCATGGCAGTAGATACAGTGAAACTTGATAAAGCAACTGTGTTACAGTACTCTGAAGTCACCATGTTGACTTGGACATGCTCGCACATCACATCAATGGAGTAGCCATGAGGTTTGACGGGATCACTGGACCTCGACGGGATTCTCGCTGGTAGTAATGAAGCCACATCACCCCAGTAGTGAAGTAGCGATGTAACGGTTTGCACCGGCAGGGTAACAGTGAGTGGTTGCACTACACCGGTGCATGTAACGAATAAGTCCATGTCAATCCCATTCAACTGACTCATTTCCTTGTTGATTGTGAACGTTATAAGCGGAGTTTCCCCTCCGCGACACATATCTTGGTCATTACCCACTCCACGCAGAGATAACGATAGCTTTTGGCTTTTATTCACAAGAACATCGTGTATATCAAGTAGCTGCACATTATTCACTTCTAATTCACTCACCACCTGCAACTCGTCTAGAACTATGTCATATCCTGCAGCAATAACAGGAGAGATGACTGTATTCTTTATCGTCAAGCTAGTTTTCATTGTATTTACATATGAGGTGACAAGCGGTTGGACGCGATTATCGCGTGCATTTTTGCCTCGAGGAGGGACGAGGGATTGCAGCAACCACATCCAGTCTACGTGCACTTTAGGATCAAGATTTATATTATATACAAGCCTGTCAATGCATACACTGGTCTGACTTATTCGGCTTTCTACTTGATCTCTAACTATGCTAGTGTTGCTATTGATGCTTAAAGCACAAACATCTAGTATTGTATGTGTCTTGCTGTAACTAGGATTGAAACGGAGTAACATCCGAGATAATAAGAGATTACTTTCACAATTATTAGCAGTGATTTTACGAGTAAACACTAAGCTATCGCAATCTACAGCTAGCATGATATTATCTTCACTATCTGCGCTATTACTGCCATCGACTAGAACTCTTATGCTGTCGAATTCAATATGGAAATGCTTCAACCATGATAATAGAAATTGAGCTGGTTTAACATTATTCACCGCGGGCGAAGGAGTAGTCGAAGGATTTGTTTGCGATACATTTTCTGTAGTAGTTGGTGTGGTTATATTATTTTCACTTTCGTTGACTACTTTTGTTAATCCTATTACTAAGCCACGCACCTTTATATGAATACCATTTGTAAATGCAACATCTATAACCTTCCAATGCAATTTATCCCATTGAAGTGTAGGAATACCTGAGAGAGTGAGTGAGTATATATGTATACAAGAAGAGAAGGAACAAATAAGTATACCAGGTATCCTAAAACTTATCCCATCGTAGTATCGCTCACGTAATGCGCATTTACTATTGAATAATGCACTAGTTAGCCCATTCGATAATAGCAAATCTTCTAATACTTCCAAAGCAAAACGACAGAGAAACAGCAATAGATGCCATAGACTAGATATATCCCAGCCCATTGCCTCTATTCTCCTCTCTTCTACTTGTACTTCTACCATGTAAAATCCCATCTCCGCTTGGATCTTCCGGAGCCGGTACGGTCAAGGCATGAGCATAAAGAAGGTAATGGGTGTATAGTCGACTTGTAATTGCTTATTCATAAGCACTGAAGAAGCCTAGAATCCACTGTCTCCATTAGTGAGCTCATAAAAGTGCTGATTATCATCGACTCAACTTAGTACCGGTGGTCTGAATTTGGAAATTTTTTATATCAAAAGAAATCATCAAAGGAAGACGATGGAGTTGTTCACTGCAGCAATAAACGGAGCTGCTGCATGGCTGAATCCTTCGTCGGTACAAACACAGGAAGCACCACAGGATGTAGAACCAGAAGCAGACCAAGAAGGCTTCGATATATCCGAGCTAGGTACCATTTTCTTTCTCATTTACTCGCTATTACTCACTCGCTATTATAAGGCATGCTTCTGGATACTATGCAGTATGAAGTAACAGCAGCAGAGTTTGAAGAAGCCGCAGAAATGTTACGTAATAGTGGGAGTAAATTGACACAAGACCAGCAATTGCAACTATATGGCTTATACAAGCAAGGTATAATGGGCGATGTAAATATACCAAAGCCTTCAATGCTTGATATGGCTGGTAGTGCAAAATGGAATGCTTGGAAGGCGTTAGAAGGTTATCCACCTGCTAGGTACTGTTACTTACTCACTCAGTCTTACTCATGTACTAATATACTCACTGAAGTGCGCGTCGTGCATATACTTATCTTGTAAATAACTTGGGTAGATACCAACAACAAGATGGTGACACGTCAGTAGGAAATAGTAATAGTAGTATGTGTGCGCCGATAAGTACTCACTCACTATTACTCTTTTATTATAGTATTGACTCATTCTTATACTCATTCACTCAGGCACACTAGTAGCATCAGATAATTCAATAGAAAATAGCACTTGGTCGAACGACCAGCAGATCTTTCAGTTAGTTGTAGACGATAATATAGAGTTAGTGAAGAAAATGTTAGATAATGATAGTGGTATAGTGAACAAGATAGATGACAAAGGTTCTTACTCACTCACTCACTCACTCACTCACTCACTCACTCACTCATTCCTCTATTCACTCACTCGCTTATTCACCAGGTATGACATTATTACACTTTGCGGTGGATCGGGGGCATGTTGATATGACCAAGTTACTCCTTCAGGCGGGCGCTGACAGATCGATAGCTGATAAGGACGGCATGACACCACTTGACTACGCGACTATATGCGAGTACGACACACTAGTGGCGTTGCTTAGCGAGTGAGTGAGTGAGTGAGTGAGTGAGTGAGTGAGTGAGCAGGTTGTGCTGCGCAGGGAGATGTTAATAAGGCTTGTAATTACAATAATAATACAAAATATACTCGAACTTTAGTCCGTTACACTACCCAGCAAGTCCGTGGTAACATCTCGGTTACTAACTTGGCTCGGGCAATACCGAATTTACTTTAAAATTATTGGAGGTGGTGTTACCGTGTTTATGGGCGAAGATGCTGTGTCTGTGCCTCTTCATAACATTTTTCAAACCGTTATTTGACTCTACATCTAAACCAGATCCAATCGCATTTACCTCTCCAATTGAAGAACTTCTACTCGTTGTAGTACCTCTAATTGCACCGAGGATCAACTCCTTCGACAAATTATTAACAATGGATGTCTCGTCAAAACCAGTATCAACACCATCTCTATAAGACAAGATATATTCCGCTAATTCACCTATGGCAGCCGACTTCTCATCCTGGGAGTATGTATCCTTCTCCGGTAACAAGTCTAATGATTTCAGTGAGTAATACAAAATAGGAAGGAGCATAAGAATGAATAACGGCGTAAAACCAGTGGTGTTCCCTGCCGCAACTCCAAATGAATTAAGTAACGCGGCACTACCCTTAGAGCTACACTTGTAGTACTTCTCCGTCAACTGCATCGGTAGAGTTTCAATTAATCTCTCAAATCCCGAGGCATTGTACACTACATTGTTGCAGGAACCATTCTTAAGTTGGTAGAAATCTTGAGTTACGGCGAAGTCATGGTAGTCCCATTCATTACCCACACTTATTATCGTACACTTATTATCACAAACGGTCCAATTATAAGTACAAGGCAACGACGAGTTCGGGTATGCCGTGCATGCAGCTGTTCTTGATAAAGAAGTATGTAAAGTTTTCATGTCGTAAGTTGAGAGCAAGTCGATTGTGTCATTTAAGCTATGAAAATCGATGCTACCATCGTAATTCTGATGAAACTTATCAGATTCCATGTATAAGAACCCTGTAATTAGATAAAAATTGTCGTATTCATCCCTATTATAGGAGGAAACTTTGTTACAATCCTCGTAACCTGAATAGTGAGTAAAAAGTGGTATAGCAAGCCTATAGTCCAACCGTACAAAACAGTATGCATCTAGAGTGAGTGAGTGAGTAGGTGAGTAGGTGAGTAGGTGGTTAGGTGAGTAGGTGAGTGAGTGAGTAGATGAGTGAGTGAGTACCTATCGCTACAGCTGCGGTGGGGTCGGTACCCCCGATATTCCGAATACAAACCAACTTCTTCATTCCCGGGTACTTCGAGTCGTATTTAAACTCGATCGCATACGTCACATTTCTATACGTAAATTGATTATTTGAAGGTTCGTAGGTCGTTTGCAGGTTATTGTACTCCGTCATGTTGAGATTTGTCGCCGTCGCCGTAACGAAGGTTTTAAACGGAAGATATAATTTAAAGTCTATGTGAGTGAGTAAGTAGGTAGTTAGGCGAGTGAGTGAGTAAGTGAGTTAGTGAGTGAGTGAGTACCAGACTGATAGTGGTAATCGTATCCAAGATAATCCAAGCTAGTAATGTTGTCACATTGATCTTGGAATGTTTGGGGATCGTATGTAAGGACCAGCTCCGCAGACGCAAAATCATAATAAATACTCGGTAATGGGTGACAATATGATATGGACCCAAAGCTGTAGTAAGTGGAAGGATTTGAGTACCCACCAGCTACACCTGCAGAATAAGTCAAATGATGAAATACCATGGACGGATCACCAAGAAATGAGAATTGTTGTTCATTACCATCAACGGTAAAAATCTTCTTGTAACTCATCAAATATAACAAATTAAATGGGAGATTATATTCCTCTGACGCCTCGCCACTCGGGATAATTACATTATTATAAATATTCTGCATGAAGCGGCGATAGGTGACCGGTGTAAGAGAAAGATCGTTGAACTGAAACTCATATAGAGCCTTAGTGAGTGAGTAAGGTTAGGTGAGTGAGTGAGTAATGTTAGGCGAGTGAGTGAGAGTAAGGTTAGGTGAATGAGTGAGTAAGGTTACCTTATTGCTTGAATATTGACTATCCCCCTCCCAATAACCATCTATAGTCGCTTTGAATACCCCCGATAGTGGTTTAGCCACTTCAACACAACCTGAAGTTTTTTCAATAGAGATGAATGGAGTTGTAGTAATAGCTGTATAATTATAATAAAAAAACAATGCAAATGCCACACCAAACACAGCATTTACCAGAAATCCAAAGGAGTAATAGTAAAATCGAGGTAATATATGTATCTGCTGCATCGGTATGGAATTTTTAAATGCCACATCAATCTTATCAATAACAAAATCTAAAAATGTCTCTGGACCTTCATTTTCTGCAATTTTAGTTAAAATATTATCCCGTGATTCTCGTTTACTTTTTTGTTTTAATAAACCTTTTTTTCTCATCAACTCCCGCTGTCTAAGCTTATCCATCACTGAAGCCAATCGTACACTTGAAAACATACTCATTCGCTGGCGATAATTGTCCCCGCCCACTTGAGGTAATCCATTATCACTGTTCCCTTCGTTCGCGTTCGCCATGGCTTCTTATCAATGACCTTCCAGATGGTTACGAGGGTATTCTACTCTGCGATTTAAAAGTTTTAATTATAACAAACACAATCCATTATACATCATTCATTTATTCATTCACTCACTCATTCACTCATTCACTCACTCACTCGCGACTTCGATAACGACTCTTCATCGATTCGCCTCCGAGGGTTTTTTGGAATGGCAACAAGTAAGGTAGGTGGTTCCGCTTTCTTCGGGACTCCTTTTTCTAGTTCAATTATCTCTCTATATCACTCAAACTGTAACTCTCACTCAATTACTGACTGTATCACTCACTCACTCACTGGCTTACTCACTCACTGGCTTACTCACTCACTCACAGACCGAATCAGTAACTACCTCACTTACTTACTCACCACCTAAATATGATTGAGTGAATGAGTGAGTGATTGAGTGAGTGAGCAGGTTGTGCTGCGCAGGGAGATGTTAATAAGGCTTGTAATTACAATAATAATACAAAATATACTCGAACTTTAGTCCGTTACACTACCCAGCAACTCAGTGGTTGCTTCTACTAAATTCTTCTCGCTACTTATTATTTGCGCTCTATATTCAAGTACGTAAGTAAGTAAGTGAGTAAGTAAGTAAGAGAGTGAGTACCTGCAATTATCTGCTCTTACCACGACATCTGTAACCCATCCGTTGCTGACATCAAACCGATTGATGTAAGTCCGAAGCTTATCGAAAACCTTTTGCTTATTCGCCTCTGTAGCTCGCAGGTACACCTTGTTTGAGCTCAAGTGAGCTGGGTGGATTTTACTGAGTGAGTGAGTAAGTGAGTAAGTAGCTAACAATGAGTGAGTAAGTGAGTAATTACCCTGCAGTTGGTTCATCTCTGCTACTGGTTTCCTCAAACGACTCCCTCAACTCATGACGCTTTTTCATTTCTACTATAACGTCGCGTTTGATGGGACCAGGGATAGCCTTGAATGCTTCAAGATCCTTCCTACAAGAGTGAGTGAGTGAGTAAGTAAGTAAGAGGGAGTAGGTGAGTGAGTGAGTAAGTAAGAGGGAGTAGGTGAGTGAGTGAGTAAGAGTGAGTACCCATGTAATTTCTTGATGCGCAGCAGGTTCACTGTTGTTCCATACATTATTTGCTTATTTATCATTGCCTACACAAGCAAGTGAGTAAGTGAGTAAGTGAATGAGTAAGTAAGTGAGTGAGTTACCTTGTACTCCTCAACCGGCTCGTTAACCCAATACAAAATCTCTTCTACCAACTGTAAATAGGGTTTAGGATCAGTAAACTTCGCCATGTTATTATACTTCTCAAGCGGATCAGGTCGAGATATCTCCATCCACAGGAAATTATCTTGTTAAGTGAGTGAGTGAGTGGGTAAGTGAGTGGGTAAGTGAGTGAGTGAGTGAGTAAGTGAGTAAGTAAGCCGATGAGTGAGTGAGTTACCATCTTTACGATGCCAATTACATTGTCTTTTAGCATAATTACGGGTTGAAGCAGCGAAATCCTTCATATACAAATCAAACTCCTTGAAGTCCCCTGGCTCGTGCTTGACTCGGCACAAATACTGGATCGTCTGACGGTACCCGATGGACTTCGCTATGTTCATGGCGGGATGCAGCTTGTCCGACAGCAGCAATGATGTCACTTCTTCTAATAACCCTTGACACAAGTGAGTGAGTAAGTAAGTGAGTGAGTGAGTGAGTGAGTGAGTGAGTACCATTCTGTAGCATGGTCTCACAACGGCTATCTATATAACGGTATAAATGATCTCTAGGTTCGCTTAAGAAAAAACAACGGATATCTATTCCTGGTAGTAATGACTCGCGAATCCCTAAGTGAATGGATGAGTGAGTAAGTAAGTAAGTAAGTAAGTGAGTAAGTAAGAGATGAGCAACCTGTGAGCGCGGGTGGACTCGCATTCTCATCATCTGATTCAGCATCCCCTTTATTCAAACGCAAAAGACTCAACGACACTTCCAAATATCTAATGAGTGAGTAAGTAATTGAGTGAGTAGGTGAGTGAGTAGGTGAGTGAGCGAATGAGTACCTTCTAAGGCGATACCAGTCATTCGCAGGTAAATTACTAGCTCGTTTACTATCATAAGAACTTAATATTTTTATGGCTTCGCCCCAATCACCTACAGCTTCTAACTCATCTATTAACTCGCCTATTAGTAGGTAAGTAAGTGAATGAGTAGGTGAGTGAGTGAGTGAGTGAGTAGGTGAGTGAGTAGGTGAGTAAGTAGGTGAGTGAGTATGTGAGTTACCAGCTTTATCAATATCCTCCTTTTCCGCTTTCGGCGCATCTGGTTTACCATGAACTAACCACTGCATCCACATGGTGGACCCGCCAACAATTACTGGTACTTTGCCTAAGAAAGTAAGTAAGTAAGTAAGTAAGTAAGTAAGTGAATGAGTGAGTGCGCACCTCTATCTAAAATATCATATACTAATGGTACAACCAAGTCAACAAAGTCTCCACTATTGAATTTCTCACTGGGATCACAAATATCAAGCAGATGGTGCTACACGACGTGATAAGTTAGTAACTGCATTCATAAGTAAGTAAGTAAGTTACCTTGATACTACTAATCTCATCGCTTGTTGGTTTATTAGATCCAATATCTAATCCTTTGTATATTTGCACACTATTAAGTGAATAGACTTTAGTACATATGTATGAGTGAGTAAAGGACAAAGAGTTACCTATCCGCAATAATAATCTCACTATCAATGCGATTACACAATAAATTCGCCACCGCAGATTTCCCAACTGATGTACATCCCGACACAATAATTAATTGTTTTTTACCAAGAATATTGTTTGTTAGTTCAGCTGCAAAGTAATGTATATAAGCGATTAAATAGAACAAAAAATAATAGTAAAATGTCACCTTTAGTACTCATGGCAACTCGCATCAAATTAGCCTTATTTACACGCTTGGAAGAGACTTGAACAGTAGAAAGAGTCGTAAAAGAAGAGAAACGACTGCACAGTAGAAGGAAATGCATGAACTGCCACCACATGCGGCGCAGCGAGTGAAACAGGGAGCAAAGCTGACGGCTGGAATCAAATTTTGTGCTACTCTCTCGCTAATTTTTTTGCCGAGTACCGCTTTAAGTTGTACTTATCAAGATTAACGCGTTCTTTCAAGATTATCTAGTTTAATACTTTTAAGTACAAAGTATACTTTAGTTTATTTCATTAATCCTTTTCTCATCAGTACCTCTAAGTACGCGGTCAGTAAATTTACCATGCGTATACCTACTGTAAATATAACAGTGTATAGGTTCTAATATAAATACAGAGACAGTATAAGACAAAAGGCAACGACATTATCTCTCTTCTACTTTGTTTTCTTTCTGTTTTCTTTCTGTTTTCTACAGGCACAAGGGCCTTGCGAGGATCCGTTCCAAACCAAAAATAGTAAAAAAAAGCTATCAAAAGAATAGTTCATGGTGTGTTTTTGGGTGGCTTACCTTCTGGTTGGCTTGTTTTTGCCTCTAGGTTTCATTAAATATACTCTAAATCGTCTTCTTAGTAGAAACTTACTTACTTACTTACTTACTTACATAAGCTTTGGGTACATTCAAGCCAACGACCGCGCCCACTGATTTTCCTCAACACGCACCTTCATATGGAGTAATTCGTAATTTCCTGAAGTCAGGATATGGTAAGTTTCATTACTAATCACTCACCCATTCACTCATATACTTACTTATTACCTAATTATCACTTAGCTCATTGTCACAAGAATTGTAATAATCATGGAACATGCGACTATGATGATATATGTACATGTTATGCGGGATATACTGGTCCAGATTGCTCTATGAGGACTTGTAACACTGCAGAAGGTACTGATTAACTTATTTATATATCTACTTACTTACTAACTTAATTACTTGTTTTAGCATGGATTGGCAAGCCATATGATGTAGATACAGCACATAACAAGACAACTGAATGCTCAAATCGTGGCTTATGTGATAGAAATACAGGAAAATGTAAATGTTTTACTGGATATACTGGTGATTCATGTGAAAGACAGTCATGTGATTACTCCAATTGTAATAGTTATGGCACCTGCATGACAGTGGGTCAGATGTATAGTATATACACAAGGTCGGGACTAACAACATCAGACTCGAATGTATACACTGGTTGGGAGGCAAACAAGGCCACAATGTGCGTGTGTGACATGGGTAGAACAGGTACGCACTTACTTTCTATTTTGCTTTGATTAACTCACTTATATTCTACTTATTAGGTGTTAGTTGTGAGATGAAAATGTGTCCTAAAGGTGACGATCCTCTCACCACAACAACTGGGTACAAAACCATTCAAATCAGTACGACATCAGCAAATTCACCATCAACCTTGACTGGTGGCACCTACCGTCTCATATTCAATGAACAGTCGTTTACTTTTGATGCGGATGTTAATAACTGGGACGCCGCCACTTGTGAGTCCAAATTTCAGTCGTTAAATAATATAGGTAACTCACTCTTACTTACTCACTCACTCTTACTCACTCACTCACTCACTCTTACTCTCTCTCTCTCTTACTCACTCACTCACTCACTCTTGCTTTCTCTCTCTCTTACTCACTCTTACTCACTCACTCACTCTTACTCACTCACTCTCCTATTCCTTTAGGTACTGTTGACTGTGTTGCCGGGTCTTTAACAAGTACGAATGGATACAGTAAGACGATGACAATCAAGTTCTTAACCTGGCCATCTATACCATACGAGAACAACATCTTCACCAATGATGGCAGTGCATCTGCTGGTGATTTTAGATGCGACACATCACAAGTTGACTCATCTGGTGGCTCGGTTACTTGTACTATTACTGATACTACTCTTAGCACCGACACGTTACCAGAGTATGAGTACTGTTCTAATCGAGGAGGTGCTCACTCACTTACTTACTCACTCTCTTACTCACTTACTCACTTACTCACTCACTCACTCACTCACTCACTCACTTACTCACCTCACTTACTCACTCACTCACTTATAGTTTGTAACTTCAAGACTGGTACATGTAGTTGTATTGCTGGCTTCACCAACTCTAACTGCGACACGTTGTCACCCGATTACTCCTACACCAACACCTCCTTACCTGGTGATGTGATGTCAATAAATGCCACTAATTCTGCTTTTAGTCACAGTTTACTCACTCTTGGCTCAGTGTTAGTAGTAGAAGATGACACTCCTTACTACAAAGCGATCTCCATGACAACACGCGACAAAACTCTCTTAACTGTTGATTGTTATGGCAATTTGAACGTGTCTAACGGCTACTTAAATGTTCAAAGAAATGGTTCGCATATAGGTAAGAGTATGCATAGTGAAACCGTTGGTAGTATTATTGATGGAGGATTTTTCACCGTATACGGCGGTACTATTAATGCAGGAGGTGTGCAGCTAACCACCACGGCAAGAGTAACAGGTGGGATGACTATCTACAACGAGGGATTATATGTTGCAGGCGGTTTAACCACCAACAAGAGACTTAACTTACTTACTGATGATGTGGTTGTTACAGCAGGAGGTGGGACAATTACCCTCGGTGGGTACTACCTAACCAATGGTGATGCGCAAGTAACAGGTGGTGTTTACACAGCAAAGCATGGTATAACAGTCCGTGATAAGGGATTATCAGTAACTGGCGGTTTAACTATTGTCTCATCAGTTCTCGGTGGCGGACTCAACGTGAAAGACGACGGTGGCACTGTGTTTAGTGGGGGATTGGTTGTTACCCAAGGGTTTACTGTTAGAACTGAAGCAATGTCTGTAACTGGAGGTGCAACTATAGCTGCTGATGGGATCTATGTCGACACTATAACCATGAATAATGGCGGCCTTTATGTAACTGGAACTGACTCATCAACGGATCACACGGTCCTCCTTGGCCTGGCTGTTAGCGGCGGATTGTCACTCGCATCAGATGGTTTCTATGTTACTGGAGGGTTAACCATTGGAACCGGGGGGTTTCAGATCACCAACGGTCTAACCATTTCCTCAGGTGGAACTATAGTCTCTGCAAGTGGTGGTTCTATCAACACCGATGGCTTGACCTTGAATAATGGGTTAACCGTGTTAAACAACGGTCTGCGGGTTGTATCAGGTGGGATGACAGTTACTACTGGTGGGTTGGCAATCACCGGTACCCTTACCGTGCAAACAGCTGGGTTTACTCTATCAGGTTATCAGTCAGTGGATACACTTGGAATTACCGAGGGATTAACAGTTTACACGGATGGGATCAAAGTTGGTGGTTCATTAACTGTTCGTAGTGGTGATATAGCCGTTACCAACACCGGTATGACTTTACCAGGTGATCTAACTGTTAGTGGTTCACTCACTATTAGTACAGGTGGATTAGTACTTCCGGAAGGTGATATAGCCGTTACTGCCAACTCAGCTTTCTCTAATAATGCGGCAGTATCAGGTGCCCTAACAGCTTCTAGTGGGACTATAACAGCAACTGGACTCACGGTTAGCAGTGGAGGTATAACAGTTACTAGTGGAGGACTTACAGTTACAAGTGGACTTACTGTCTCTAGTAGCAAGTTGAATGTGGTTGGTGGTCTTACAGTGAGTACCTCTGGTGTTGTGGTAACAAGTGGCGGTATTACAGTGAGTGCTGATGGTATGAAGACAAGTTCTATTAAAACAGTTGACACAGTGCGTGTAACAGATGGAGGTGTCTCAGTAGCTGCTTCGGGACTCGTCTCATATGACGATGTAACCGTTAATGGCGGCTTGTATACCGCCGGTTCCATCTCTGGTTACTGGGCTTTCATGGTACTGAATAGTGGCTTGAGTGTCTCGGGATACAGTCAGTTCAACACCTTGGGTCTCAACGTGAATGATGAAGGTCTTACCATCGGTTACAACGGTCTCTCTATCACCGGTGGACTCTCTTTAACCGGTGGCACCTTGCGTGTTAACGGGAATGTTGAGCTGTCAAATGGTGGCCTGGCAGTTGGATATGGCGGTGTAAGTATCATGAGCTCAGGGGTGTCAGTAACAGGTGGGATGACTGTATCTAGCTATGGTTTAGTTGTAACTGCAGGTGGTTTGACAACGAACAGCGGGGGATTACGTATCACTACCGGTGGTTTATCTATCAACCAAGGCGGACTAGCCGTTGTTGCTGGTGGTATACAAGTAAAAGATGTAGGATTCCAAGTAAAAGCAGGTGGATTAACAATAACAAACGGGGGATTTCTTACACCTAGTGGCTTAACTATTAGTAGCGGTGGACTCGCAGTGGATGGCTTGACTCTGCCTTCAGGAGACCTCTATGTAACAGGTGACACTACTGTCACAGGTGGGATGCGTGTCAAGAACGGACTTACAATCGCAGCGGATGGTGCTGTTGTATCAGGTGTAACTACTGATACTACTACTATTGAAGGTGATGTAACAATAAATGGGAAGACGAATGTTACAGAGGCGTATGTATTCGACGGGGTCAATGTTGTTACTGGTGGCTTGACTATCGCTAAGGACGGTTTCTTTGTAACAAGAAAAGGAATGACTATCGCTAAAGGTGGCTTGGCAGTAAAAGGAGGGATGACGGTGGTAGGTGTTACTAGGTTTGAGGCTTATACTTACCCTACCAGGACACCAACCAGTGTACCAACAGTGACTCCCAGTACCATGAGTCCCACCGTGATACCTACCAAGACACCTACCGTGATACCCACCGAAATTCCGACTGTATCACCTACCGTGATACCTACTACCAGGACTCCCACCGAGATACCTACCAGAAGACCAACTAGAACTCCCACTTACAGACCTACCATGATACCAACCGATATTCCGACTGCATCACCTACTGTCGAACCCACTTCCGTACCCACTTGCATACCCACTACTATGTCACCTACTGTCATACCTACTGCAATACCTACGGAAGTACCAACTGCAGTACCAACTGAAGTACCGACTGAAGTACCCACTACTATGTCACCAACTGAAGTACCTTCTGTAGTACCAACTGAAGTGCCAACTGCAGACCCATCTGATCGTCGTTTAAAAGAGAACATAGTTCCGTTGACTAACGCACTTGAACTAATACGTCGATTACATGGTGTGACATATAAATGGGTGCAAGAACACGATATTAATGATAGAAAGGAGCACATCGGACTCATTGCACAACAGGTTAAAGAGGTACTACCTGAAGTGGTTAGCCAGCTAGATTCGGGAGAGTTCTTAGGGGTTAACTACGTGGAAATTGTTCCGTTAGTTATTGAAGCTATTCGTGAAATTGATCAGTTAATTGAGAAATACTACCCACCTAGTGGCATGGTTGGCATGAGAGTAGGGTGTCCGCAGGAGAAGAAGAAAATTCTGTTAAAGTCAATTGAGACTATTGAGTCTAGAATAAAATTACTAGAAGAAAAAACGGTTCATTTGCTGCGGGAGTCGCGCATAGGTGAGTAGATGAGGAGCCTTCGAGCTGCAGGACACGCACATGATGAGAGCCGCGTTGAAATAGTGAAATATATTGAGATAATTGTATAATATTGTGAGTAAAATAGATATTTATTACTGTTTAAACGCGCTTTAGCTGATGTCTCTTGTTACTGGCGAGTCACACGAACTCCTTCTTCTCTTGCAGTGAGTACAGGTGCGACCGGAGTCTTACACGGACTTTGAGGACCGGTGATACAATCTCGTTTTATTCAATAAGAAGCTTAGACCTGACAATGTTACTGCGATCTAGCGTCTAGTTAGTCTGCTAGTAATTATTCTTATTTAGTTAGTGAAGCAAAATAGAGTCGTTGGTCCTGCAGGACCGGCGTCCGATCCCGCCGGGGAAAGAATTTTTTGCCTCAAGAAAAAAAGTGGGAAAAGAAACGTTTTAAGTATTATTTAAAGGTTGGTTATAGATTCTGATGGAAGGAGGTGATTCAAATGATCCACAAGCCCCTCCTTTGCCACCATCAACTAGCTCTAATGCTCCTGTTTTACCCTTTCGACCAGTGATGACTGCTCTTCCTCTTCCTCCCGCTGGAATAGGTGGATTAAAGCCTGCTGGTTTAGGTGGTATAGGTGGCTTAGGTGGCTTAGGTGGACTTAAAAAAAGTGTTGTAAGTGATGTTTCTTTTATAAACCGTGATTTTGCCACTGGTATATCAGCAGCTACATGGAAAATGAGTATTGATGAAAGAATGCGTTCTGTTGACTCATTTAAATTATATAAGCCTATTAAAGAGGAGTGCGATGAGCTAAATATTCCGGATGATCGTGTTGACTTGGCTCAGCTTAATAGTTTGATGATATTGAGCTATGGGAATGTGGGAGCTAGATATTCCACAGAAGAAATGAATACATTAATACAAAATACAATTAAAATAAATGAAATATATACAGAAATAACAACTGTTTACCAAGGTATTGGTGCACCAGTAAGGAAAAAGAAGCTTGCAACTGATAAGTTGAATAGTGAAGGATTATCCGAGGAAGAAACAGTACTAATGACCTTTCATAAGGTAAGTTCTTACTTGATTACTTGATTACTTATACTTACTTCTACTTACTTCTACTTACTTTTACTTACTAACTCACTCACTTAATAGGTCTGCGACAAATATTATGAAGTTCTTGCTGAATTTCAGTCATTTGCTATAAATAAGAAACAATCGAAAGGTGATAACGTAAGAGAGCCAGATCCAGAGGCACTCAGCAACAAGCCGCTGCCGGTGTGGCTGTCAACTATTCTATCGAAATACAAGACATCATTTCATATCCCTAATGAGAAAAAACCAACGGTATGTTGACTTACTTGCTCATTCAGTCGCTTACTTAACACACTCCCTCAGTCAGTCATTCACTCACTTACTTACTTACTCACTTCCTCTTACTTATTCACTCACACACTTACTTATTAGGTTGGAAAGCTGTCAGCATTCATAAGTTGTTGTATTTTCAATCAGTTTGATTGCACAATAGAAGAAAGAAGTGCAATTAATGAGTTAGTGGAAGCAAGTAATGACCAAGGCGGTAGTAACCACTCATCACAGCGGTATTGGGCCAAAAGGATATTCACTTTCTTGAACAAAAGCACCGAGTTGAAATCGTATATCAAAGACGAGAAATCGCTTTATAACTTTAGTCCCGACTCTTTTCTTCTGTAATTAACGAGGTGATGACAGCTTCGATGGGTGCTTTTTCTCTTACTTACTTCACTACTGGCACTATTATCAGTTGTTTCTACTAACTTGGTAAAAAGATGACTAACTGTTACTTAAGTAGACTACAATCACATGATTTTGTTTGTTCTAACGACTCTTTCCATGGGTTTGCTGGCCTCAAGACAGAATTTTCTCATTTCTTGAACTGTAAGTTTTATTTCAATTGATTTATTGGCACCAACAAAGAAATTTTTACGCATCGCCTCTTGCAGCTCACAATATTTGCTCAGTTCGTTGACTATTTTCTACTCTCTAATTCCAATTCCAATGGAAAGTCCGGCCCCAACACCAAGGAAAAAAACGAAACCAGAAGATTTACCGATGATTTTAGCAAGCATGATCTTGCTGGTACTCTTGCAGTTATATAGTACTGTTGCTACTGATGTTATAACCACGATTGCCGGTAATGGTGCTTATGTTACTGATCAAAATGATGGAACTACATCTGGTTACTTTTATGGTGAAGGAATTGCTGCAACATCTGCCACACTCAGTAATCCGTATAGTATTGTAATCGATTCATCAGGAAATGTATATATAAGTGATAGCTTTAATGTACGCATAAGAAAGGTAAATACAAATGGAATTATTACAACTTATGCTGGGACTGGAGATTTTATGTTTGATGGTGATGGTGGACTAGCTTCAAATGCAAAATTAGGATTTCCTCAAGGATTAGGCATAGACTCATCTGAAAACCTATATATTGCTGATGCGGGTAGTGATCGTATTCGTAGAATAGCTTTTGATACGACTATAATTACAACAATAGCTGGTGATGGTGCAGTTGTTCAAGTTCATAATGACGACAACGGTGATGATCGTGTATATGGTGCATATGGCGGAGATGGTGGCCCTGCAACTTCTGCTTCACTGAATCAACCTATGTACGTCACTCTGGATTCATCAGATAATTTCTACATCTCTGATACCGAGAATAACTGTATCCGCAAAGTAACAAGTTCAACTGGAATAATTGATGTTGTTGCAGGAAAATGTGGCCCAAGTGAAGGAGCATACAGCGGTGATGGCGGTGCTGCAACGAACGCGGATTTGTATCGACCAGGTGGTGTTGCACTTGATAGCTTTGGAAATATCTACATACCTGATACTTTTAATCAATTCATCCGCAAGGTTACTATCTCAACTGGTATAATAAGTGTTTATGCAGGCAACGGCAATAATGGAAATAATGCGTATATGAATATTGTAGGTGACTATATGGATGGTACTTTGTTATCTGCAAGCTTCTCAAATCCGCGTTATATATTACTCGACAGTGACTCGAATTTCATTGTAGTTGACTCCGGTAATAACCGCCTTCGTAAGATAACCGTTGCAACAGGCATGGTGTCCACTATTGCAGGTGACGGCGCAACATCTTATAGCGATCGTGAACAAGATATAGTAGGTGCGTACGGTGGTGACGGAGGGGATCCAACGAGCGCATCCTTGAATTACCCTTACAGCATCGCTGAAGACACAACAGGAAACATATACATCGCCGATACTTATAATAACCGTATCCGCAAAATAACATACGCGTCTAATGCCAATGGAAACACACCGTCTGCCGCGCCTACAGCAACCAGGAAACCTACCTCGCAACCATCATCGCAGCCATCCTCGCAGCCATCCTCGCAACCATCAACTTCTCCTACCTCGCAGCCATCTGCGCAAGTAGAAGAATGGGGACAAATAGTATGGGACCAAAAGCGACATCGTCAAGGTGGTATGTGCGAGAACAAATGCTCTGGGCATGGAACATGCGAGAAGAATTACAATTGCAAATGTTTCGAAGGAATGAACGGGGAAGCGGAATGGATGGGTCCCGATTGCTCCCAAAGGGTTTGTGCTTATGACACTGCGTGGGTCGGCGATGTAGTGAATGCCAACGACTTGCATCCATGGGCTGAATGCTCGAATAAAGGTTTATGTGACCGCAAAACAGGTTTATGTAGTTGTTTCTCCGGTTACGAAGGTGTTGCATGTCAACGCACTACTTGCCCTAACGGCTGCAATGATCGCGGTACTTGCTGGCCAGAGAAGCATTTG
>JACCDO010877455.1_pt1 | contig 19915 bp, 20 predicted proteins | sample 7446101 | NCBI WGS metagenome assembly JACCDO01 (sample SAMN15323440, study PRJNA562643) | freshwater metagenome | isolation source: river surface water | place: USA:Blue River Watershed | collected 2017-08-16
CATTTTCATTTTCATCATCATTATCATTATTATCATTGCCCCATGGATCTATTTGTCTTGGCGTTAAATAATCATAATATAAATCACCACCTAATAATGGAGTATGACCATTATACATTTCATTCTTGTAAAAAAGTAATGGTTGAATATAATAATTTAAATTAAATTCATAATTATCAAAGTGGTTAGGTCTGGCAAATATTCTATCAACTAAATGATTATATCTATCATCATGCATTATATTTTGTATATAAATTTCATCTAGTGGTTTTAAATATGCCATTGATACTCTATAGCTAGAATAAGTAGAAACTATTGGTATAAGTGAAGTAACACCATATTGTGGCATTGTTACATTACCTATTCTAACAGGATCTGGATCAATACTATTTATAACAACAGGTATAGGATCAAAATCTTCCTCTTGATGCATTGGATCTAATATCATTAATACAATATCACCTTCGCGAAGTCCAGAAGAAATAGTTACATTCTCAAATTGATTAGGATTAAAAAATATGTTATTTGGATAATCAACACCCATAATTACATTTCTTGGAATTCCAGGATATGTTCGCTCTATTTCATTATCAATAACTTCTCTTAGAGCAGGTGCTAATTCATCACCATTATATTGTTCAGGGTCAATATATTCTAATTCATCTTCATTTACATATAAGAATATAGGATCATAAAATTCATGAACATATTTTACAGCATATTTATTATTTAAAATTATATAATCTAATACTACAACTACTCTACGAAATGGTTCACGATTCAAAATACAAAAAGATCCAATTGGAATTATATCTCGGAAAAAATGTTCTGATCTTTGAATAGTAGATTCTTTCTGATAAATAATTTCATTTATATTATTTATCCTATCTGCATATAACATATTTAATTTTAACATATTTTCTTCATTAATATATGTATTAATTACTGGAGGTAGAATAGGATCTAGTTCATTATAATTATATGTATTATACATTCTTGCATATTCAGTGGCTATATCAATTTCTTGTATTACTTTCAGTTCATTTTCTGGTATTTGTATTTCCTGTGGCTCACCACGCATTGGAAATAATTTTCTAACTGTACAAATCCGATCCTCACTAACAAAAGTTATTACTCCACAACGCCAGATACCAGCATGATCATCAGTTTGATCATGATTATATACAACAAAATCATTAAACTTAAATCTATTATTCCAAATAAGTCTCTCATCATCAAAATTCATTCTTGCTTCATTATCAGTTGGAACTAATTCATCCTGATTTGCATAAGATACATATATATTATTATCATTGCGCATAAAATAACAAATTACATACGTATTAATTATCGGTATAAAATCCTGTAAATATGCAAAAATATTTCTACCATTCAAATTATAGCCGTGTAATAAATTAAAATCAAGATTGGGCTCAGGTAAAGACCAATCTTCAAGATTAAGAATCCGTTCACCACCTCTTTCTGGATTAGAATTAAGAGGAAGCATAAATTGATACGGTCGCATTTTTCTAATATATTAATATAGAATGAAAAAACAAACTCGCAAACTTCTTCGCAAAGGACAAAATCCAAAACTCGCTGCTCATTTTTGCAAATGTATAAAATCGGTTGCACCAAAGTTTGGAGGACCTAGTCGGGGTGAGGCTCCTGCAATTGCAATATGTGTTAAATCCATTTTACAGTCCAAAGGTCGGACTCTAAAACGTTTTAAATGTAAAAAAGGGGCATCCATTACGACACAACGAATGAAACGTAAAAGCAAGCGTGCTTAGAAGTTCTGATTCAAACTTGTAATTGGCCCACCATCAGTACCAGGAAGACAGGCTGCACGACCACCAGCCTTACAGTTAAGAGGAACAATATTGTATAACCAATTCTGGTAACTCTCACGGTCATTTGGTACTGATGTGCTCGGCATAGTTATAAATTGACGCTGATCCTGCGACTTTCCGAAGACATCGGTAGGATCATTGAAGAAATTTACACGGAAGAAATCGTCCAGTTCCTGCTTCACTTGTGGCTCATCTATCGGCGCAGCCTCGGGTCTCAAAGGATCATACTTGATCTCTGGAATTAGAACATTCATAAAAGGATTTGCTTGTGTTGGAAGTGTTACACGCTCCAAATTTGCAAATCCTTCCGCACCTTCACCAGTCTCTTCAATAATTGGCTGTAAATGGATGGGAGGCTCCGTTACAATTGGAAGAGGTTCTTGTTGATCAGGTAGCAGAGAATCTGCTACAACGGCGGTTGTATCCTCTATCTTAACTTCACCTCTTGCCATCATTTGCTTATAGAAAATATAGGAGGCAGTAATAAGCAATATTATTGTTATAAAAACTAAATAGGGATTAGTTGTCATTTATACCTATTTTCTTCCTTTCTTTTTACTTGGCTGTTGTGGTTTGCGTTGGTCAGAAGCGACTGCATCAATCCAACTATCATCTTGAGGTGATGCGCCAGCACCACCAGAAGGCTGAATAATAGTGTTTTGTGCTGGCTGGGCCGCAGCCTGACGCTGAGCAAGCTTGCGCTGCATACGCTCCTTGATCATTGCACGACGAGCACTAACACCAGTCTGTCCAGGTGCCTTCGTCAGCTCATCCATTGAGAACATACCACGGAAGGTCTCCATCAGATCACCGAATGCCGGATTCTCTGAAAATGACTTCATAAGCTCTTCAGCCTCTGCAACAATTGTGGCTGGATTAATAGCACCACTTTGAATCTTCGCCTGAAGACGTTTTCCAATCTTCTGGACAGAATTCATAATGAAATTAGGATTTTTCTGATAGATTTCCATCAGAATTCCGAAAGCATTGGTAGGATCTGCTTCACAACGTTTAATAGTCTCTTCATCTAGACCGAGATCCGAAGGATTGAAGTCACGCATAATCTCTTCCGCAAGTTTTGCAAGATGTCCCTTCAGGAACTTCTCTGGAAGTTTAGGAAGTGCTGATGTGCCTCCTTCGGACCCTTCGGGCCCACCAACTCCAAAGAGTGATGCCATCTTCTTAGCCATTGACTCAAAGTCTAGCGAAGACATCTTTGTCTTCATGTTCTTCATGAAGTCATCCATCCATTCACCAGATTGACTGAAAAATGGAGAGTCCTTTCCCTTACCGGTTTCAAAAAGACAACTAATTGATAGAAGAGTGAGATACTCCTGGATAGCCGACTTCGTCTGACCACTGAGCTCAGACCAGATCTCGGAAGTTAAAGAAACACCAGGAAGAACCATTGCCGGACATTGAGCAGCATCACGATTTGGTGCTGCATGCGGCAACACCTCTGCACTAAAACGATCTAGACGTTGCTGCAGCCCAAGAGCCTTTGCTGCTGCAATTGCTGCCTCAAACTCGGGCAGACAGGCTGCAAGATCATCACAAAATTCATCATACTTGGATTGAAACACTGATGCTGTAGTTGCCATTGCTGAATCTGTGATTCTGGATTTCTTAAAATGAATACATTAGACGCAGATTTTTTTATTTAATTTTAGTATCTAATACACACTAAAATCAAATTATAATTATTAAAGTTTTTAAGTCTCCTTTCGTGGCCTTTAAAATTAAGCCCTAGCTCGCTCGCAAAGTTTGCACAAAACAATCAGATATTGAATAATAGTATCTTGGTTATTCGGTGTCATATTATACCAATGCTTATTGAAAATTGTGAGGGCAACCATCATATCATTGAATTGAGTCTTGATCTTCTCATTCACAACATCAATAATAGTCGGTACATCCTTGGCATAAATTGACTTCGCATGATCACGATACACATGCTCATAGAAGAGATCCAATACCAGTCGGGGATTAATCTTCTTTGCATTTGAAATTGCATCAACTGCCATTCTAATATCGCGCTCTTCAGGGTAGGTACTCTGGAGTTCCTCAAAGAACCGAAGGAGCTGTTCGTTGAACGCTTTTAGCACTGACATCTTCTTTAGTTATTATCTTTTGATGAATTTTTAAACTGGGGGGGACGCAAGCCTCCCCCCAACCCCCTGATTATTGGATTTGTCACCTGAAGGCGACAAATCCTAAAAAAGGAAATGACAGAAAACTTATTACAAACAATATATTGATTTGATTATGAAGTTTCTCCCGTAGGGAGAAAAGGCTAGGGGGCAAGGGGGTTAGTCGCCGCAAGGCGGCTTAGCGCCCAGCTCCCCCTATTGGCGAGGCATCACCTTCGGCATACCAGCCTCCCGCTCACGTGCATATCTCTCCATCTGTTGATCAAACATCTCCTCGCGCTTACTCTTCTTCGGGCCAGGAGCAGGAGCCGATGAGCCTCCACCAACAAGGCCTTGACCACCCAAGAACTCAAAATTGTGTTGAATCTTCATACCACCATTACCAGCAGTAGATGTATCCTGATCCACAAAACTGTAGAAATCTCGCCCTCTCCCACCCATTTCACTCATAATGAATGGTTCTGGCTCGCCCGGAACTGATCCTTGAACCTGGCTTGGGGCACTAACTCCTGGTGCCGGAGGACTACGAGGAATAGCAGATTGTTCTTGCAAACGACGAACAGATAGCCAATTCATCACTTCAGCGTCTGTTCTCGGCTCCGCCTCTCCTGCAATAACTAGTGTCGGAACCTTTTTTAGCCAACCAGGTAGCTGAGGCCTTGTAGGGCTTGGATCAACATTGATGAATCGTACTTCATTGATAAATGGAGTCTTCTGTAACTCCTTAATGAAAGCCACAGACCAAGGACATTTTTGACTTACAAAACATATATGACGTTGCTGGCCACCCTGTTGCATTGTTACCTGCAAAGAAAACAGTTTTACAAATCCCCATTTATGTCGCAGGACTGCAGGACTTCAGACAGACCGGCCAAAAGGCCATATAAAATTGAGGATCATGAATAACTAGAAAGTAGATAGATTCACAGATGTCATTCTCTAAACTTCGTATTATTGATCGGAATACTGTTGGTTTCACTCTGGCACCACTAACAGTTAGTTATGCCAACACACTCCGTCGTATTATTCTTACGGGTGTTGAGTCAGCCAGCTTCCGTGCTTCAATTGATGCTAAAGGTCGTACCGGTGATGTCGTAGTAGAACACAATGATACACCTCTTACAAATGAAATGCTTGCTCATCGTATTGGACTTCTTCCACTCGCAGTAAAAGAGCCTCTGGCCTTCAACCCTGATAACTTCACATTTGTCCTTGATGTCAAAAATGAAGGTGATCGCCCCAAAGATGTTGTTGCCGCCGATTTTGAAGTATTTGAGCAAGTAAGTGCTGAACAAGAACCTGTTCGTGTCGCTACTGACAAGTTCTTCCCGGCCAATCCTCTCACTGGTGATACTGCTCTTATTGCTGTTCTCAAAGGCAAACAATTCGGGCAATCCAAGGGTGAGGCTATTAAACTCAAAGCCAAAGCATCAGTCAGCACTGGTCGCGAGCATGCCACTTTCAGTCCAGTCAGTCAATGCTCATACGTCTATACACCTGATTCTGATCCTGCCAAGCTCAAGGAGGTGTTTGAACGCTGGCTCGGACAATCCAAGAATTTGTCTGTCTCAGAGATCCAATCTGATGAGGCTCGTCGTCTAGATTTGGAGCGTGAATTCAATACCATGGAGGTAGCTCGTTGTTACCTTCAAGATGAGCATGGAGAGCCATTTAGTTATGATTTTACTGTTGAAACGGTTGGTGTTCTATCAGTCGCCTATATCGTCCGTCGTGCATGTGAAGTGGCAGAGGCCATGTTTATGAGATATGCAACTATTGATGCAGGCGAGCTTCCCGAGGGAGTGACTGTGCAAAAGACAATGATGAGTATGGCAGGTTATGACTTCTTCTTCAAGGGCCATGATCATACTCTTGGAAATACTTTGCAGACCTATATTGTTGAAAATTTCATTGAAAATGAATCGGTTGAGTCGGAACTTGAAACAGTCAATTACGCAGGCTATTGCGTACCTCATCCACTTACAGATGTTATGAAACTTACAATTGGTGTTCAAGATGCGTCAGAGCTGACTGCGCGTAAAGCACTAGCAACTGCTGCTCGTGGTTGTGCAGAGATCTTCCGCCGTCTTCGTACTGAATGGCTCGCTGCTATCAAAAAAGCCTAAATATTAGAACATGTTTAAGAGTACTCAAACAAGGATCCTTGGAACTGTAACACTTCTTGCAGTATTTACTGGCGCACTTTTTTACTTATTGAAGGGTGAGGGGCGTAAATCCGGCAGCTTCCTTCTATTTGCAGGTCTTCCTCTTCTAATCAATCTCTATACCGTTCATTGCGTTATCTTCGGTAAATGTACTACCTATAGTTGGCTTCTTACTGTCATATTGACTTTGTATGCTGCAGGTATCTTCATGCTCTATGGACGTCTTTTCTTGAAGGGCGAGGAGGTGCGTCGCGTGGTTAATCAGAAGACCACGGAGGCTCAGACTTTACAGAAAGTTGTTGAAGAAACTATTGGTATGAACTAGAATGCTTGAATCGGTACAAGAACAGATTGTTGCGATAGTCAGTCTTTTTTCTCTTATGACAGCCTTAGTCTTCTATGTGATCAGAAAGGAGGTCTATACCAGTATTTACATCACAATTATGTCCCTTGCTAGTATTTATCTCACAGTTTATAACATGAATTGTGTGTTAGGCGGACAATGTACTGTCTGGTCATGGATCTTGACACTGCTTATTTCAGGTATGGCTGTCATCAGTGTATTCATGTATGGAAGACTTATTGAACTCCAGATGAAGGGCCAGATTGTAGGTGATGAGTCACAACCTTTGACCCGTCGTGTTCGTGTTGTGAATGCTGGTGAAGAGTATTAAGCAAAGTTGTATTGCTCAAAAAATATTAAATCAAATATAATTTTATAATTGATTTATTATTTCAAAAATTTTAGTAAAAAATTTGAAGTTTTTCTGATAAAAGGACATGAATTAATGACACTTCTAAAATTATATATTTATATTCTTTTATTAAAAAATAATAAATATTATATTGGAATAACTGATAATGTAGATAGAAGAATTGAACAACATAAAAGTTTAACTGGATCAGAATGGACAAAACTTAATCCATTTATCAAAGTATTAGAGGTACTTGAAGTTGTATCAAGATTTGATGAAGAAAAATATACATTGATATATATGGATAAATATGGAATTAATAATGTGCGTGGAGCTTCATATTCACAAGTACAATTATTCAAGGAACAAAAGATACAAATTGTTAGATCTATTCGCAATTCTACTGACAAATGTATGAGATGTGGATCAAAAGATCATTTTGTATCTGATTGTAAATCTTCTTGGACTATAACACCATCTGAATTGAATGGTCCGCAAGTTGAGCCAATTCCTGAAGAAAAAAGCCTACTAGGTAAAAGAAAAGAACGCGAATTTGATCAACCTATTGATGAGAGACCTACTAAGAAACCAAAAAATGATTAATAGAGTTTCTACCATTCACTTGAACTAGTATTTGGTATAACCTCCAACATTTTTGCTAATTTTTTTGTTTTTGACCTGGATCTAGATCTTGATCGGCTCTTACTTCTGTTCTTCAATGTCTTAGCCTTTGTCACTTTCGGCTTCGTAACCTTTAGCAGAACTATTCTGTAATTACGAATCTTCAGCACATGAATCCTTTCAAACGCCGTAATTTCTTTGAGTCGGAACATATTATAGTTAAATGGCAGCTTCAAAACAATGTATTCTGGTCTTTTTGGAGCAGCAAGCACCTCATCGCGCAAAAATAAATCTAAACGCCGTGCATCATCTCCTTGACCCAAAAACAGATCCAGCTCTTTCTTTAATTTATAATCTGGCCCACCCCAAGGAGGATCCAAATACAAGATATTAGTCGGAAATTGATCAAACATTTTCATTGTGTCGCCATGATGAATATGCACATTGTCCAAATCATAGAGCTCAACATTGTGCTTCAGTGCCTTAAAGTTCTCCTCGTCCATTTCAATTGATTGTACTTCCTTGAAATGAAGACCAAACAAAATAGTATCACCGCCAATATTTCCAGTACCATCCAGAATACTGTATTTCTTCAGACTTCCAAGATGTTGGTGCAAAAATTCAATTGTCTTCTGTCCATCTGCTCTCTTCGTATATGAATAAGCACCTTCCTCAGTCACTTTAATATCCTTCATATTTACACCCGCCTTATACGGAAATTGTGGTAGATCCATCCTACTTATATTGTATAGATTCTTCTGCTTATGTTTGTTGTGCTTATTCTCTCCTCCTACGCCCAGTAGAAGCCGGTACATGTCCAGAAGACGATGCAATGTTAATTGTAACAGTGTTGGCTGCAACAGTTGAGGTCACGCGCAAAGTCTGATCCTGACGACCACGACGCTTATCAAAGTTTCGCAAAAATAGAAGCCGAGGAACCGGCAAACCATTCATATAATCACGTGCAACAGCCATATTAACAGTCTTACCAGCAGGCTTCAACTCATTTACATAGAGATTATGAATAGCTGAGAGATGTGGTTGATAACGACGATCAGTCTCATTGAATTCACGAGAACGCTCCTTAAAAACCGCACAATAGAGTCTGAAAAGCTCCTCAGTTTCGCGGCGGAGCCACTTCTCATGCTCCCAATAACGCTGCTTGTCCTCAGGATAATAGATCAAATAATTCTTGATTAGACCACGACCACGAAGCAGGAAGAAACGCTCATCTTCACGAGGTGTCTCACCGCGCAAATCACGAATTTCACGATAAACATTTGAACGCAGACGCCAACGCTGACCCTCACCATCCTTGATTACAACTCCTTGCCAATCCCAGGCGGCAGTTGCCGCACGCTCAGCAAACCAGTCCTTCAAACTCTGTTCTCCTTCTGGGGCAGCTATAGGCTCAACTGTCTCCGTAATAGTTACAGAGCCATCCGGGCCAATAGATCCTACATGTAGCTCAATCCATGTCGGTGACAATATCTTACCCACAACACGATGCTCAGGATGCTGGACAATAATACACATAAAATCATTTGATCCTAGTTCAGGCTTACCCTTTGAAGCACAAGCCTCCTCATATAGTTCCGCAAAAGAACGCTGTGAATAGAAATTTCCAGCAGCACCGAACTTTGTGCGTGTTGCAATATTTGTCTGTCCAACAGCATTCTTATAAATATTCATTGTAACACCCTCAAAAAAAGGCTCAAATTGCAATAAGCCCGCAACTGAAAGCGGCTGGGACATCATATCAGTTGTTAGCTCCGCAGCTTTTGGTGTTGCAACCGATAAAGGACGATTAGTCACACAATTCCAAACTACTGAACGTGACCATTTAACATGTTCAAGATCCATATTACTTACCTTTTTGTCATAACGAATAATCGCCTCTGTTCCATCTTCAGATTCAATTACGGTTAGCTTACCCCCGGCCTCTGATGTCAAATAAGCCTTTAATTCAGTCCATGATGGATATTCTTGTAGCCACTTGGCAAAATGATTTACAGTATAAGTTATCATTTAAATAAGAAATTCTATATTGGATTTGTATTAAAGTTTTAGGCCGATGGCTATGAGGCGTGGATATAATCAGTCTAATAGCTTTCTATTCTGACCAATAGAATGGCTGGCGAAGAAGAATCTTATGAAGATTATGTTTTTGAATTGGGTGATCATATAGCCATTAATACTGCTAGATATGGCATTGTAAAAGGATTTATTTATTATCGTGATATGGATCTAATTCGTATCATGCCTGATGGTGTGAGTGATCGCCTATATGATTTCCCTTTACAAGACGGTGAATTTGATCCTGAGCTCGGCTTCAAGACTGCATCATGGATCTCAAAGAATCCATTACCAACCTTCGTTGAGCAGCAGGATTTACAGGTAGGGCAGTATTTTGAATCATTCACAGCTAATGGCGAACCTGCTGGCACATATAAGATTGAGTCCGTAAATCTAGATGATGATTCTATTATTGCAGAAGATGAATCTGGTGCGCAGACTGAAATCACCTTTGGTTACATAGGTATTCCATTAGATTTACCGTTTGCTGTATTACGTACGCGTGAGCCTCCGGCAGAGGATGCTAGGGCAAAGGAGGATATTACATCATATGGTGTGAATTTGAATTCAGATGAGGTACAGGCTGAAAAGGAGGCAGATCAAGGTATTACTGTTAGTTCTGATTTTATTAAGGACTTGGAAGAAACAACAGCACAGGTTGCAGCCATTGATGATGCATTAGAGGCAGGTAGGCCAGTAGATGATGATGACTATGAAGATGTGGAGATTCAGGACTATGTTCGTCTTCCAGTTTTTGAGCAGGCCTTTGAGAAACCTTCCGCTCTTCGTTCCTATCCTGAAGAACTCCAGAAGGCAGATGCTCTTCAAGACTTCACGTCCTTCCTGACCGTCAAACAACAACAAGATATCAGACAACTTCGTAAGATCCGACAGCTTACTGAATTATGCGCACAACTGAAGAATGAAGTGATCTTGTACAAGGCTACTGATCATACCTTTGAAAGTCTCATTCCTCAAAGCTATACTTATTTGGGCGAACTTCTTGAATCTGGTACTCAAATGCCTCTTCGTCGCCCAGTACTAGATGTAAATCTTCGTGTCTTTGAAATTGTTAATGATAAACTCAATTGGCCACTAACTCATACAACTATGTACAATGAGACTGTTAAAGGTATAGTTAATCAGCGCCAGGCAGATGATGTTAGCTGGGATCATGTAAATGATATTGTGAATCAGGCTCTCAACGAACTTCCTGAAATGCCTGATGCAGGCCAACAGTCTCATTTAGATATACAGAATTTTACCAATTTTTTGACGGATATGACTGATGCCAAACTAGGAACAAAATACATTGGTATTAATCGTCCATCATTCTATGAACAAGAGGTTCGCACACAAGCGCTTATAGGACGTCCATGGAAGCGTGCGCGAGAGACCGATCATATGTGGGCGCCAAGAGAAGATTCTGATTTCTTCCGTGATTCTGTGCCAAGCCCACAGGCTTCTATTGAAGGTCTTGAATCTGGTGAAACTGTTCGTGGTAATTTTGATCCCTCCGCTGTTAATATTGGAACTGTAAAATTATCATTGAAGCGTGCTCTTGGCCCTATTTATCGTAAAGGCCGGCAGCCACTCCTGAATGCTGAAGATGCACCCTTAAAAGGTGATGTAATCTTCCCTCTTGATTATAAATATGATCTAGGTACCCATCGTTCTGGACTACTACTCCATGATAGTATGGCTGCACAAATGCAAAAAAGAACAATGACAGAGGTTTTAGAGGCAGCTGGTCCAATCACAGAATCAGCTAAAACAAATTCTATCATTACCGTCGGTCAAGATGGAAATACTGACGGTAATGTAAAAATCTCTGATTTTGTCGGTAAATTCCAACTCAGCGGCCTAGGTCCAACACATTTGCTGCAGCCACTTGCCAACTATGGACTTGCCAATAAGGAAATCAATATGGAGACGGCTGAAGTTGTTATGAATAAGGTCAAAGACAATATTAATTCTGTTAAAACATATATCAAAAAGCTTCGTGAAGAACTTGGAGCAGCAGCTTCTAGTCCAGAGCCGACTAAGGCTAATGTTTTTATTGAAGATGTAAAACAATGGCTACTTACTGCAATTGTTGAGGAAGAACCACTACTTGCAGAAATTATGCGTCGTTTCAAGACTATGACACCTGGTGCTGCCTCTGAAAGCGATATTGCAGTCATATCTTATATTTATACTAAGGAACCAGATCTCTTCCTTGCCTGTGCTGGTGGTGCAGCAGATCAGGTTGCTTTTGAACGAATGCTTGCAGGTCTTCGCTTCAATGTTTCAATGGTCAAAGAGGGGATTGCTTTACGTGCTAAGATAGAAGGTGCTGGGCAGGAGCCACAACCTAATACATGTGAGCATGTAGCTGCACTTAATGCAATAACATTAATTGATGATCCTGAAGAGATGATGTATTATAAGGGTCAATTTGTGAATCGTTATCAGGGACAGCGTATTGATAATTGGATTAAATGTTCTATTTGTGCGCGTGACCTGATCTGTGTGCATGAGTTGTTGGAGCTTGAAATGTTTAATCGTCCTCAGGAACGCGATGTATTACGCAAAGAGATGTATTTGCATTTTTGCGGACCAGTTATGGGAAATTATTATTCTTGTCGCAATTGTGGCCAGAGTCTAGGACAGATTGAATTTGACAATAATATCCAATTTGATGATGAGGGGCGTCCAATGATGGGTCGTGCTGCCATTGTGGATCAAGATGCCGTTAAGGTTGAGCAAATGAATCAGGCAATTATGGCTATTACAGAAGAGGTTAAGACAATTAACTTCGGTGATGAGAAGAAGAATTTCATTTATTTTACTGTCAAAGAGATCACTGATAGGCTTGCAATTTATCCATCAATGACTGACTTTGAGCAGATTATTAGTATGATTCTTCCTGCAATTAGCAGCTTCATTAGCCGTGATGACTTTATTGCCAAATTTAGCGCCGAGAATCCTGGTAAAAAGATTCCTGATTATGATATTCTCCTAAATCGCCATACTGTAATTAACACCTGCTGTGCTGTCCTAATTCACATCCAAGCCCATATGCCAGATTATATGCCTGTTGCAGTTATGGCTGGCTGCAAAAACCCTGGATTTGCTGGCTATCCTATCAGTGCTCCTGAGAACCTGGTTGGCATTGAATATGTGGCTTGTGCAGCTGGTTCAATCATGAAGAATGAGATTCCCTGGAATATGACCGGTTTCCAGAAAGAATCTGATGGAAAACGACAGAAGGCAATTGCAACTCTTATGTTTAGACAGATCCAGAAGTTGATGGAGAAGGCTGATATACAGCAGATGCTTTTAGATAAGCGTCGCTATTTGAAGGATATTTATGGTGCAGCAGCTGAAGGCATTGAAGGCAAGGTAAATGATGAGATCTCTAAATTCTTTTTGCCTGCGCAGCGCCTAATTTTACCAAAAGATGCAGCGGAAGCAGAGACAGTGGTTATTCCTGAAGTAAATAGTCATACTACACAGGTTGGTCGCTCTGCTATCTGGATTCAGAAGGCAAATCGTATTGCTAAAGAGACTGGTTTAGAACGTGGAGAGATTCTAATAGGAAGTCCATTTACTGAGGGCGTTGCCTGTTATTCTGCAGTTAAAACACCTCAAGGCTTTTGGTCAGAGGGGCATGGGCTTCCTACACTTGCAGAAAGACGTTTGGAGCGTGGAGCAGCTGGAACACAACTGACTGTGCCTTTTGCACCAAAACCACTTGTACAGATTATTGCATCAGCTCCATCAAATATCTATTATAAGCTTTTCTTGGCAGTCTGTTGGCAAGGAGATCGTAAAGGTCTGCCACATGAATTTGGCTATAATCATCGTTGTCCTCATTGTGAGCTGACAATAGTACCATATGAAAAACTAATTTCTGATATTGAATATGATCCTAAAAGCTATAAGAAATATATGGCTGAGGTTGCACGATTCAAGGAGGATTATGAAGCATATATGAGCAGTCAGTTTGAGACACAAGGTATTCAAATTAATGAAGAGACATTCCAAGATTTATTGACGGCGACACATCGCCGCTATTCAGTGAAGCCATTTGAACGCCCCAAGCATATGAATATCTTTGATGTATTGCGCTCAGTAGCTCTATTGGATCCTGCGCCTATTAAGGAGTGGCCTGCAGTAATTGAGCATACTATTACAGAACTTGCTAAGCTGACCGCTGATTCAAATATTGGTGATATCCAAGAGGCTCTTGATCAGTTATCACAACTTGGACCAAATGCATTGAAAGAGATTGCAATTGATCGCTATCCACGCAATGAGAATTTGATCCAGGTTTTGCAGGCTCTTGTGGGCTTGCAACCTGCAGAGATTGGCGAAGCGCTTACCAGTCATTTCATTTTGCCTATGCAACGGCTGATTAACTATGTGGATCCTGCTGCCTTTACTCGTATTTCTCCTGATATAATTAGCCCTAATCCCCAACAGCGTATTTCCAAGGAACACTTGGAGGATATTCAAAACTTCATTATGTACAATAATAATGTGCTCAGCACATATCATGCCGACTTCGCTCCAGGTAAGAATGAGCTGGCTCGTGCAAAATTAAACTTTTGTGTCAAGCAACTTGCACAAATACCACCTTTGTTGCAAAAGCTCAATATTAATACATTAATTGGTGGAGAACGTACTTTCAAGTACTTAATTCAAGCTCTGATCTTCTGCCCTTTACGAACTCTCTTGGATCCTAATTCTCTTCCATCAGCGCAGTATCGTCAGGATGCACGGGCCGCCTATGGCGATAATTCACTCTCAGTTATTGGCCGTGTATTGGCTTCATGTATTTTGAAGTATAAGGATGATCGCATGTTATATTCTGATGAACAGATCCAGGCCGCTCTACAGGATCGTATTGAGAAGGAAGAGATTAAGGTTATTCGTGATTATGATGTATTGGATGATGAAGATAAGTATTTGAAGATTATGAGAAAGAATTTAGGAGTGGAGGAATATGCTGTTGGTGGCACTAGGGCAATCCAGCAATATGATGCAGAACGATATGAGATTGAGCGTAGAGAACGTGCCGATGCAGGACATGTTGATTTTAATTTCGCCATGGTTGATCCAAATGCACTTCAGGAACTCGGCGGTCGTGTCTATGATCCCAACTCAGAGGATACTATCTTTGGTAATGATGATACGGGTGAAGGGTATGATCATAATGAGCAGGATGATGATGACTATTAAAGGGCTTGGTGGCATTGCAGGACAATGTGTCCCAGATACATATATATCAAATATCCGTTAAAAGTAATGAGAGAATTGCTTGTAGCGGGCATTTTGTATTTGACCGGTGTCGGTATATTATTATTAATGAAGCCGCAGCTGATATTTACGGAGCGTGGTGCCTGGAAAGAGTTTGGTATTGGACGTAATCCTGAATCTTATACTTGGATGCCATTCTGGCTCTTTTGTATCTTTTGGGCACTGATCAGTTATAGTTTGGTCTTTGTGATTATTCGGAAGATTGATGGTAGCGGGGCAGGGGCAGGGGCAGCGCCATCTCTGCTTGAACGTCCTAGAGCAGCACCAGTTCCACGAATAGTTCGTACAACAGGCCTGCGACGCACAAATAGAGTCCCGGCTTATGAGTATTATACTATGGACTCACCTGTAAGAAACAATAATACAGGTCGTTATATTTATTATCAATAAAGGCCGGGGGATGCCTTAATTTAACATGCCTCCGAATAACCAGCAGCGACTACTTGTCCATAGAGACAGAACCAGAAGAGGGCAAAGGCCAAACCAGAAATAGATCTAGTTTGTGGGCTCATAGCAATTGTATTGAAGGGGAATGAAAAGATGGACAGGAATGGTTCAACAAGAAGATAGATTAAAGTTGTAATCCCGGCTATTGTTGCTGGGGCAATAGCTGTAACTGTATTTTTCTTCAGATCTACACCACAATTAATACTTGAAATTGTTATATTGATAATTGAACTTGCAATGAAGACAATTATGAATATAAGTGGTACAATTGCTATATTGAATAAGGATCCGAAGATGCCTTGATTGAAGAACAGGAAGAGTGAAGAACCTGCTGCAAGAAGTCCAAGACCGACACCGACAATAAGTCTGACAACTGAACTGTTCATTATCTGAAATATATGTTGGTTCTTTGATTGAAAAAACTGCATCGTAAGAAGACAAATGGACGAGCCGATTGAGTTGAATATTCCCGATGAAGAGATTGATTCTGCTGGCAATAATCAATTAAATGATAATACAGTTGAGCCTGAACCTGTGGCAGCACCTGTAACAGTAGAGCCTAGACAAGAACCCTCACAGTTTGATCTACGAAAGTTCTATCGTATGAGGGCCAATCAGCCTTCACTCTATGGTTATGATGGACGTGGCAATCTGGTTGAAAGAGAGAGTAATGGAAGTGTGAAGACAACAATCCCTTTACCGAAGTACAGACCTTTGAATCCTTCAGAGATTGCAGAGCTGGAAGAGAGTCGCCGTGAGGCAATTATTGAGGCCGAAGACAAATTTAATACTGCAATGGAAGAACTTCGTCAGGCAGTGAAGGATTTTAATGCTGGTCGTGTTCTTCCAAATGCAGTGAAGGATGCACAATTGGCAGTACAGGAAGCCGATGTTCTTCGTGTTCAAACAATGTTTCCAGAATACTTCGTGCGCACTTTGAGTGGTCTTGACTTCAAAGATATTTATCAAGATGCACGAATTAATAAGAAGTTGGACTTCAATGTCTTCCAGGCACAAGTGTGTGATCATCGTCTTCGTCGTATGTGGAGTAAGGAGATGACTGTTGCCGAAGAGGAAGAGGCTGAGGTTAAGGCTGAGGAGGCAGAGGTAGATGTAGAGGAAGAAGAAGAGCCAACACAGATGGGTGGTAGTATTACATCCAAGGGCATGGGTCCTGATAATAATGTTGTCATTGTCTTCAATCGCCCTGACGACAATGAATATGGTTATCTTGCAAATGACTGGCCCATTGAATTTAACTGGAAAGGTATCAAATACTTTACTGTTGATCAGGCTCTGGCGGCCGAGAAGGCCCGCTTCTATGGTCACCCAGAGGATGTCAAGGAGATCATGAAGACACGCTCTACAACTACTATGCGTAGTATTGCACGTAAGCTAGGAGAAGCTCCTGGTCAGCATGGATCACTTGTTAGCGCAGCAGGGGCAGCAGCTGCCCCTCATGTTGAGACAGCCAATGAGCGTGTAGTACGTGAGCAGCGGAATGCTGCCTGGGAAAAGGAGCGATACAATACACTTGTATCACTGCTTCTCGCTAAATTCCGTCAAAATCCACAGATTGGAAAACTTCTTATTGAAACCGGTGATGCGGTGTTGGCGCGAGCAGATCATCGCGACATTGAAGATGGTATTGGTATTGCTATCACCGATCCTCGTGCAGGCCATCAGTCTAAGTGGCGTGGTAAAAATCTGCTCGGTAAGGCATTAATGGATGCACGATTACAGCTCCGTACAGGAAATAAGAGCGAAGATGCTGTTGTTGATGAAGAGACTGATTTAGTGAAGAAGAAGACCATTTCGGCAGAGGATGCTGAGGTTGCAGCAAAGGCAAAGACTGCCACGATCATTAATAAACACCGACAGGCATCAGGGGCGCCTGCAAAGCTGGCATTCCAAAAACCATTATAAAGATTTTAGAAAAGTAGAATGTCTCTAGCCTTTTCAAGTCGCCGTCTGCGCCAATCATGTAGCCGCCGTACCAAAGGCGGGTCGGCAAATCATTTAGCATATAATGATTTTAATAATAATCAAAATGCAGCACAAACAAATGAAATATTAGGGCTCCAGCGTGAGTATTTAGCGTCTCGGCGAAGAAGCAATCGCACAAGGCGTAATCGTACAAGGCGCAATCGCTCAAGACGGTAACTAATTACTGCATCACTGCATATGGCTGAGGGACTTGTAATGGAAGAGGCTTAGCTTGACCCTTATAAGCGGTACAATCAACGGCTTCACCACTATATTCATAACATACACCATTCTTATCTTTATATGTGACCTTTCCCATGTTATCGGGCGAAGGCCATTTATAGAAGATCGGACGATTGATAGCAAACATACGCAAAAGACTAAATCCAATAATGAGTCCAATGATTAGTGCTGGAAATTTAACATACATCTCTAATTATTCTTATATTAAAAACTGTTAGAAGATATGTTGGCAGATTTACTACGATCGGAGAATTATAAAGTAGTTTTTAGTGTATTATTGGGCATTGCAGTTGTTGTAGTTGTATTCCGCCCTTATTGTCGTGGAGATGAATGCTCTATTTGGAAGGCACCACCTACCAAGGAGATCAATGGATCTGTCTTTAAGGTCGGAAGCAAATGTTATAAGTTTGCCGAAAACAATGTGGAGTGTAATGGACGATCAAATATTGTGGAGGCATTTCGCGGTGAATTTACTTGTAGGCCGCAAGCCAAGGTTCGGGAAGCTCCTATGATTTGAGGTCTATAGGTCGGAAATATGCGCGCTAAGCAGCACTTTGTAAATCCAGCTGATGACATAGAATGTCATCCGCTGGAACTTTACTTGAAAATTTAGATGCAGCACCAGGCCCTGCACAAGGAAATGATGATGATCTTGTAAGCCGGATTTTTGCTGAGATGAGTGGATCTCCTAGTGGGGGTAATGTAATCCAGCCTCCCCCGGCACCATCTGCACGCAATATGCCAAGCAGCGGGCAGCTACCGCCAGTAAATTCCTTAACATCATTAACTATGGATCCTACACCTGCCACTGCTCATGTTATTGGATCTCAGAATCCTACTCCGGCCGATTTTGCCCATGCTATGCATGGCACACCTATGATGCAACCTATGGCACCTCCTATGCAGCAGATGGCACCTAACCCATATGCTATGCAAATGGGTCCAGTACCAGCAGCACAAGGCGGATTCTTCAGCTCTGTTAGCTTCTCACTTGGCCGTGAGCTCAAGACCCCTCTCCTTGTCGCCCTCATTGTATTTGTTATTGGACTTCCTATTATTAATACTATGATTGGTATTTATCTCCCATCACTTTTGCGTATGGGTGGTGATGTGACTATGCTCGGTCTTGCTCTCAAATCGCTATTAGGTGGAGCACTATTTTGGATCATTCAACGAGTGGTTGCACCCCTAATTTAGGGGCTTATCTACAAGCTCTATTTTGCCGCTAAGTACTAGAAATGAAGCTCACATTTAAGAGTAATCCTACAACTGTGCGAGCAGCGCAGATTATCGGAATTGGATATATCTTTTACGGAATCTTCATGTTAGGATTCCCCGGTCTGCTTTTATCCCTTGCAATTGGTCTAATTGTAATGGGTATTAATGGATCATTTGAGTTTGCTGTTGCTATATCAATCATTGTTGGTGTCTTTTATCGTATTCTCTATAAACAACTTGATGGATATCAGACATATAACCCTACAGAGGTTGTTGATCGTCTAAGACAAATGAAGGGCCCTGGTCCTAAGACAGCCCCTGTCGGCTATGATGGTCGTATGTTTGAGGGTGATAAGCCTCATCCTGATGGAGTTTTAGCGTCTGATTTTGCTGAGGGTTTTGCCAATCCTGAAGCAGATAAGGGAGATGCAACGGGTACCTCAACTTCTGGCTCTAGCGCTTCCGAGACTGCAGCATCATCTGCACCAGCTCCTGCAGCCACTACCTCAGCCTCTGCCTCAGCAGCCCCTAGTGAAAAGAAGGACACAGCCCAAGGATTCCAAGGTAGCTCCGATGGACTTTTCAAGCTTGGAGAGATCCCGACTGAAATGAAGGGTGGGCCTCACATTGATGCTGGTTCAACCATCCTCAGTGCTATCCAAAACTTGAAGCCTGATCAGATCAAGTCTATGACAGATGATACTCGTAAGCTTCTTGATACTCAGAAGTCCTTGCTCGGTATGCTTGAGAACATGAAGCCAATGATTGCTGATGGTTCGCAGCTCTTGAGCTCATTCAATACTATGTTTGGTAAGACTGCTCAGTAAAGCAGTTACTAGAAGACTGCTCAGTAAAGCAGTTACTAGAAGACTGCACAGTAATGAGACAGGCACAGTAATGCCGGCGATTAGATCACAAACAATTAGATATGCCTAGAAATATTTTAAAGCGTAAAATGCGTGGTGGAGGTCTCGGTGAGACACCATCAGACATTACTCCCAGTCTTTTGATAGTACTTATTGCAGTGTTACTATTTATTGCCTATCAGATTTATAAGATGATGAATAGCCCTGTAAGCCTTCAGGAAAGGCAGCAGCAACCAACTATTATAGTGAATAACGAGGGCTCTCAAGGCGATGATAGATATACAATGCCAC
>JACCDO011855019.1_pt1 | contig 19910 bp, 16 predicted proteins | sample 7446101 | NCBI WGS metagenome assembly JACCDO01 (sample SAMN15323440, study PRJNA562643) | freshwater metagenome | isolation source: river surface water | place: USA:Blue River Watershed | collected 2017-08-16
TATTCTATTTCTTAAACTAAACTTTGTTTAACATCAGATATAGATTCTTTTAATAATCCTTCCGCTTCCGCGTTCAGTGTCTTAGTATCACGAATAATTTGTGAGAACTTAGGCTTAGAGTTCTTTAAGTTACTACGTAATTGAGAAATAAACTTATTTACTTTGTTAACAGGAATTTCATCTAAATATCCGTTGATTCCTGTGTAAATTATCGCAACTTGCTCTTCAACTGAGATTGGAGATGACGCTGGTTGTTTTAAGATTTCACGTAATCTTTGTCCTCTAGCTAATTGATTTCTAGTTGCTTGATCTAAATCCGAAGCGAATTGTGAGAATGCTTCTAATTCAGCGAATTGTGCTAGTTCTAATTTTAATTTACCAGCAACTTGCTTCATAGCTTTGATTTGCGCTGCTGAACCTACTCTTGATACAGAAATACCTACGTTAATAGCTGGACGTATACCTGCGTTGAATAAATCGCCAGATAAGAAAATTTGTCCATCTGTAATAGAAATTACGTTTGTAGGAATATAAGCTGATACGTCACCAGCTTGTGTTTCAATAATAGGAAGTGCAGTCATACTACCACCACCTAATGCGTCACTAAGTTTCGCAGCTCTTTCTAATAGACGAGAGTGTAAGTAGAATACATCACCAGGGAAAGCTTCTCTTCCAGGTGGTCTTCTTAAAAGTAGTGACATTTGTCTGTAAGCAGAAGCTTGCTTAGTTAAATCATCATAAATAATTAAAGTAGCTTGACCTTTATACATGAAGTACTCTGCAATAGCTGCTCCTGTATAAGGTGCAATGTATTGTAATGTAGCTGGATCATCAGCGTTAGCCGCTACAATTACAGTATAATCTAGAGCTCCTTTTTCTTCTAATTGAGTTACTACTGCAGCAACAGAGGCTGCTTTTTGACCAATAGCTACGTAAACACAAATAACTTTTTCTGTTTTTTGGTTAATGATAGTATCGATTGCTACCGAAGTTTTTCCTGTTTGTCTATCACCAATTATTAGTTCTCTTTGTCCTCTACCAATTGGAATCATTGAATCAATTGCAGTAATACCTGTTTGAATAGGCTCACATACGGATTTTCTAGAGATGATTCCTGGAGCTACAGATTCGATTAATCTAGTTTCACTAGTACTAATTTCTCCTTTACCATCAATAGGTATGCCTAAAGAGTTTACAACACGACCTAAATAACCTTGTCCTACAGGTACTTGAGCAATTTTACCAGTAGCTTTAACAGCACCACCTTCTAAAATAGCTCTTCCTTCACCCATTAATACAACACCTACGTTATCGCTTTCTAGGTTTAAAGCAATACCAATTGTTTTATCTTCAAATTCAAGTAATTCTCCAGCCATTACTTGGTCTAATCCGTACACACGAGCAATACCGTCTCCAATTTGTAGTACAGTTCCAACGTTTGCTACTTGTACGCCTTGATCATACTTGTCTATTTGTTGGCGGATGATGCTGCTAATTTCGTCAGGTCTAATATTTACCATATCAATGCTTGGCTATTTTTGATAAATTATAATTTTTGTAAATCGTTTTTTCAGTTAAACTTTAAATAACTGAAGATCCTAAATAAGAAGATAATTGTCTTAGTTGGTTTTGAACACTGGTATCAATAATTTTAGATCCAATTTGTACTTTAAAACCTCCGATAAGGTTTGGATCTACTTTAAGATCTAACTTTATTTGTTCGGCTTTAGTCATTACTTTTAGCTTACTAACTAATGCTTCTGTTTGGTTGGATGATAACTTCACAGAGGAAGTTACGTAAGCCATTTCTATTGAAGCTTGTTTATAAGCTAATAATAAAGCTGTTTCTACAATTGAGTCTAGATATTCAATTCTCCGTCTATCACAAAGTACCATCATAAATTTAATGGTATTTGAGTCTACATTACCTGAGAAAATTGATTTTATTATATCTTTTTTTGCAGTAGATGAAACTAATGGATTAGCTATAGCTTTTTGTAAATCTTTAGATTCTGATAAGGCTGTAGAAATACAATTTAAATCATTGATTACATTGCTTTTGTTAGCTATTTCTAGAAAAGCATCAGCATATGGTTTAGCTATTTTGATGTTTCTTGAACTCATAGTTGCCCTCCTAAATTAGAAATATTTGAATCTATTACTTTTGCTTGTAAGTTAGGAGTCATATATTCTTTTAGTTGAACTGTAACTTTTTGTATTGCAAGATCAGTAATATGTTGCTGAATTTGTTTTTTTATTTGTAGTTCAGCTTTTTCGATACTAGCTTTTCCGTTGTTTGTCAATCTTTCAATATCTAGTTTTCCTTGAGCAAGAATACTTTCTTTGACTGTACGAGCAGTTTTTTCTGCTTCTTTTTTTATCTTTTCTATAACAGCTTGAGCTTGTGTTAGCTGTTTCTCAGATTCCAATAATCTTGAATTAGCTTGTAAAAGTCTTTCTTCAGCTTCTTGGATTGCTTCAGCTACTTTTTGTTGTCTAACTTCTAATGCAGATGTTAAGAAGTTACGGCCTAAATAAATAACACCAGAAAGTAAAATAGCTATGTTTATAACATTAGCTTCTAAGAAGTTTGGATTGAAACCAAAGCCTTTTTTAGTTTCCGAAGCAAGCTCGGTCAAGCTACTAATCAATAAAAAATTATTCATAATTTCCATAATTCATAAGCTACGTAATAATGTTTGTACTCAATATTCAATTTAGTGATTGAATGAGATATATCGAAGCTTAGCCTGCCAATTGACCGCTTAAAAGCTTGTTTTTGATTTGTTCACTTAAGGTGTTCACTTGTTTTTCCAAAGCCTGTAAAGCTTTCTCTTTTTGTGAATTAAGCTGATTAGTAGCTTCATTTACTAAAAGCTCTGTGTCTTTTTGGGCTTGTCTTATTTCCATTGCGACTATTTCTTGAGCTTCTTTTTGAGAAGAAGCTATAATCATCTGTGCGTCTCTTCTTTCTTTAGCTAAATCTTGCTCATATTGCTTAGTGATCGCTTCAGCTTTAGCTAAAGTTTCAGAAGCTTGAGTCAGATTCTTACGTATGCTTTCATCTCGTTCATCTAGAACTTTGGCAATAGGTGTATAAAATATTGCATTTAATACAACCATTAATAATAAAATTTGCAGTGCCATCAATGGCAGAGTAGCGTTAAAATCAAATAAGCCACCCTCAGCCAGTAATAATAGGGAGTTTGTCATTGTAATTATTTTTTTAGTTGACCCTTAAAAAAATGAAATCCAGATATAGTTTAACCACAAACTGTGGTTAAACCGACTAAAAAATATTTAGCTTGTAAAGGACTATGCAGTGAATGGGTTAGCGAATAATAGAGCTAATGCAACAACTAGACCATAAATTGTTAATGATTCCATGAACGCTAAACTTAATAGTAAAGTACCACGGATTCTACCTTCAGCTTCAGGTTGGCGAGCAATACCTTCAACAGCTTGAGCAGCAGCTGTACCTTGACCGATACCAGGACCAATAGCAGCTAAGCCTACAGATAAACCAGAAGCAACAACAGAAGCGGCAGAAACAATAGGATTCATAATATTTGTAAGTTATTTAATTAATGATTTTTAGAAAATTTCAGATTCCATCATACATTACTTCTCTTTTAATACAACTGTACTAATGATGATCTTCTAAAGCTTCACCAATATAAGCTGCTGAGAGAGTAGAGAAAATTAAAGCTTGTACTGAGCTTGCGAACAGGCCTAGTGTCATTACAGGTAGTGGAATCAGAATTGGCACTAATAAAGCAAATACTGAAACAACTAATTCATCTGCAAGAATATTTCCAAATAGACGGAAGCTTAAGGAAAGTGGTTTAGTAAAATCTTCAAGAATATTTATCGGTAATAAAATTGGCGTTGGGCGCACATACTTTGCGAAATACCCAATTCCTTTTTTACTAAGTCCAGCATAAAAATATGTAAATGAAGTTAGTAAAGCTAGAGCTACAGTTACGTTGATATCGTTAGTAGGTGCAGCTAATTCTCCTTCAGGTAATTGTATTAATTTCCAAGGAATTAAAGCTCCGGCCCAGTTAGAAGCGAAGATAAATAAGAATACAGTAGCGATGTATGGAACCCATGGACGGTATTCTTCTTCACCAATTTGGTTTTTAGCTATGTCTTGTAAAAACTCGTAAACATATTCCATAAAGTTTTGAATACCTTTTGGAGCTTGTTTAAGATCTCTAGTTCCAACTACAGCGAAACCTAATAATGCTGCTACTACTAGCCAAGATACTATGAATACTTGACCATGTAACTTTAGTCCTGCAATTTCCCAATAAAGGTGTGCTCCGACTTCTATCTCAGATAGAGAAAAAGCAGAATTTAAAATATAAAAGCTATCTTGATACATACTTAATTACAATTTCTTTAAAGTTTCTATTATTGTATTGTTAAAGAAAGGCATAAAATTTACTTAACATAGATAAATTATACCTTTCAAATTTACATATAAAGATATTAATGAATTAGATTTAAAAGAAATTGATGTGTTAAAAATATTTTCATTCTCTTACACAATATTATCCAACAAAGAAAATTAAATTGTACGAATAATGTGCGATTTACATAGATATGAAACTCACTCTCTTTTATTTGTTTGTGAGTTACATATTTACATACCATTTATACTATTCTATTAAATTTAAGTAATATCTTAATAGCTCTATTATTTTTTCTTCATTTTTTCCACTTCTTCGCTAAAATTGTCTTGACGTTTTTCTAATCCTTCTCCAAGGTTAAACCTTTCGAATCTGCGTATTTGTATATTTTCACCTAAAAGTGCTATGTTACGTTTTACTAGTTCTTCTATAGTTATATTATTATCCCGTATAAACATTTGTTCTAGTAAAATCATTTCATTCAATCTTTTTTGTATTCTTCCTTCTATAATTTTTTCTTTTATTTCTTTAGGTTTGTTAACTAAATCGTTTTTTTCTAGCTCAATTTTTTTTTCTTCTTCTATAATGGATTGAGGTATTTCTTTAAGACTAATAAATTTGACGCTAGGGTTTGCAGCTATTTGCATCGCTATGTTTCTTGCCAATTCTTGAAACTCTTCTCTTCTTGCTACAAAGTCCGTTTCACAATTAACTTCTACAAGTACTCCTAATTTTCCTCCCATATGAATATATGAATCGATGATACCTTCAGTTGCGACTCTATCGGTTTTTTTATTAGCTGAGGCTAGACCTTTTTTTCGCAGACTTTCCATCGCTTTTTCAAAATCTCCGTTAGACTCTTGTAAGGCTTTTTTACAATCCATCATTCCAGCGGATGTTTTATCTCGTAATTCTTTCACCGTTTTTGCAGAGATTTCAGCTGCCATAATTTTCCTCACTAAAGTAATTTAATACACTTGTATTTTATTGAATACTCTGTAAATCTTGAGTATCTTCTGTTTCTAGAGAAATTTTTCCATTGTTGCCTTCACAAATTGAATCTGAGATTTTTCCAAGAATTAATTTAATCGATCTAATAGCATCATCATTAGCAGGAATTGGAATATCTGCTAACTCAGGGTTACAATTCGTATCAAGTATTGAAATAATAGGGATCCCTAGTTTTTTGCATTCTTGTACAGCAGTACTTTCTCGTTTCTGATCAACTATAACAACTAAATCAGGTAACTTTTTCATAGTTTTAATACCATCAAGATTCTTACGCAGTTTTTCTAACTCTCTGCGTAACATAGCCGTTTCTTTCTTAGGTAATTGATCTAAATAACCGCTTTCTTCTTTATTTTCTAAATCTTTTAATCTTTCTACTCGAGTTCTTATTGTAAACCAATTGGTTAGAATTCCTCCTAACCATCTTTGATTGACATAATATGCTCCACAACGTTCTGCTTCTTGCGCTACTACAGCTGCTGCTTGACGTTTTGTACCAACAAACAAGAAACTTTTTCCTTGCTCTGCTGCTTGTCTAACGAAATCACAAGCTTGAGTTAGAAGCTGGGCTGTTTGAACTAAATCAATAATATGAATTCCGTTGCGTTCAGCATATATGTATGGAAACATTTTAGGGTTCCACCTTCTTGCTTGGTGTCCAAAGTGCACTCCTGCCTCTAGTAATTCGGCTAAAGTAACAACCGCCATAATTTTTACTCCTTGTTTTTTAATTCTTTTAGGTTGTACACAATATAGATAATCTTTAATTATTTTAAATGTCCATGACGAAAATCAACGTTTAATCTATTCTATCGTATCAAAATTATTAGTAGGATTATCTATTAAAGCATAATTCCTTGCTATATTATCATCCAAAATAATATCCTCTATATTTTGTTCATCATTACCGGTTTGTTTATTATGCTCGTAAGCGTCTGATATTTGATTTTTCTTCTCTAAAATAAAATTCTTAGAGATATCATTATATGAATTAAATCCAGTTCCAGCTGGGATTAATCTACCTATGATTACATTTTCCTTTAACCCTCGTAACCAGTCAGCTTTACCTTCTATGGCAGCTTCTGTTAAAACTCTTGTTGTTTCTTGGAAACTAGCTGCTGAAATAAAACTGTCTGTGTTTAAAGAAGATTTAGTTATACCTAATAAAACAGGAGAATATTTTGCAGGCAGACCCTTTGTTAAAGTCATAGCTTCATTGATATTTTCAATTTGTTGCAATTCTACTAATTCTCCAGGCAATAAAGTCGTATCCCCTCCATCTTCGACTTTTACTTTCGAAGTCATTTGTCTAACAATTACTTCTATATGTTTGTCCGAAATATCTACATTTTGAGACTGATATACATTTTGTACTTCGTTAACTAAGTATATTTGTACTTTTTGTAAGGATAATTTAGCAGCTTCATACAATATCATTCTTTCTTTGTAAAAATTAAAAAATAATCCTAACATTTCGTGTGGGTTAGGAGCCCCATCGGTTATTGACTCTGACAACAATACATTATCTCCATTCGATACAATTACTTTTTGTATACTACTCATTATGTATTCATTGGATTCCCCGTTAGAGCTGATTATTTGTATGCATTTATTGTCGTCAGAATCATAGTTGAGATTTATTTTCCCAGGTCTTTGAGAGAGTTTAGAAGGCTCTTTTGGCTTTCTAGCTTCTAAAATCTCTTCAATTCTTGGAAGTCCTTGAACGATGTCGCCTGTCTTAGATCTTTCAAAAACAAGAATCGCTAATGTATCCCCTCTCTCGACAAGTGCTCCGTTTTTAACTTGTAATATCGCGTTAGATGACACTAAATAGGGATTTCCGGATCTGATTTTAATGCTGTTTTTATTTATTTCTACTATTTGTCCTGAAATCTTAGATATCAGACTATTTGCTATTTGATCTCCAGATCGAATAAAATCTCCTTCAGATACTTGCGGTGTTTGTCCATAAATATCAATGGACTTCTCATCATCATTTGTAAGTATTAATAATTTAGATGTAGATTGATTAGTTCGGTTTACCCTCTGAACAAAACCATCTGAATGCGCTAACAGATGCGTTTCTGCCACAGTACTTCCTGGTTCTATTAGTTGATTTTGTTTTACACATAAACTAGTAACGGTGAATTTTTGGCGTGTTTCACCGAAATCATCTTGTTTAATTTGTAATGTTTCTAAAACAGTTAACTGTAAACTATAGATATCATCTTTCTCTAATGGTACAAATTCGACATCAGCTGACAAGTGTGGCTGATTAATATCCACATCCATAATTAAATACGTTTTTAGTAAGTCAACACCATATTTTGATTTAACTTTCTGACCGTCTTTAAATAAAACTCTTTTAGTAGGTTTAATTGTTATATTTTGATTATTATTAGTTAAATATTCTTTATCTATAGCTATCTCTTGAGTATCAATTTTGAATTCAATAACCGGTCTGATTAGTATTTTATTGGTATTTTTGTATTCTAATTTATCAAGATAAATTGTTCCTTTCTCGCAATATTTTTCATGTTCAGGATCATGAGGTTTCAGAATTTTTGGATATTCAATATTCTCTTCATAGGCCAAATATTCTTTTCCAGGTTTTATGATTACTTCCTTGACAATCTGATTCTCTTGAATAATGTGGACATATCCTTCTGTTAGATTGTATAATTCTTTTACGATTTCAGTTCCAGTTTTAATAAACTGTCCTTCTTCAACAAGTAGTAACGAAATATCTTTATTCAGTTCGTGAGTTTCCTCTGGAATCCATAATAAAGCTCCCTCACCTAAAACTTCATACCCTTTTTTACTTTTACTTTTTCTGTTAATTTCGAATCCGTCATACTTTACTATGCCCCCAGTTGAGGTTTGATAATTAGAGTCAATAAGCTCAGCAATAATTTGAGAGTTTCCTATTTTATTACCTGGAGAACATAACATATTAAATTTGGGTCCACCATCAAGCGCTAAAATGTAAGAACGATCTGAGTTCGTGTTATTTGTTTCGCTTGTTAGTATGGATGCATTCTTTAATTTCACAGATGAAGTTACTATTTGTAATTCCGTTATATTATTAGATTGATTAAGTTCATTTAATCTAACCAAACCACCATAATCACTAATTACTTTAATAGTAGATAAGATTTGTCTTTCTTTTACGTATTCTTTTTCTTCGACTTTAATTTCTGCATAAGAAGGTAAATTATAAACTTCTCCTGATAGAATCCAAACACAACCTCCTTTTGGACTATTTGTTATTGCATTTCCTTGTCTATCTATCTTTTCTTCTACGTACAAACTAGAGAAGCAAACTTCTCCTGAGTTTTCAGTATTCAAATCTTTAGTTACACGCTCTGTAATAACATTCCCTTTTGTACTTATTTCACCTATTACTTGAGATTTTTTAAATTGCTCGTTGTCGTTAAGAAACAATTTTGTTCCTTGTTTAAACTCTATTTTGTACTTCTTATAGAAATTGTCATACAAATCTAATTTATAGCTATCTTCTAAAACAAATGCTTCTTCTCCATGTCTAGTACGGATTAATCTTGCACGGAAGGATTTAGGTATTCTTAATACCCCATCAAAAGGTGCTTTTATTTGTTCTGCTAATTCTCCTGTAAAAACTCCTCCTGTGTGAAATGTTCTCATTGTAAGTTGAGTACCAGGTTCTCCTATAGATTGTGCAGCAATAATTCCCACGGCTTCTCCAAGATCTACTAAAGAACCGTGAGCAAGATTCCAACCATAACAAAATTGGCATACAGAACGAGAAGATTCACATGTCAAAGGAGATCTAACTATTACGGATTTTATACCTGATTTAACTATGAATTCAGCTGTATTATGATCTAAGTCTTGGTTAATATGTGCAATTACATTAGCACTATCAGGGGAGTGTAGAGTTTCAAATAAAACACGGCCAAGAAGCCTATTTTGTAACGGTATTAAAGTTTGATTGTTACTCACCATATCCTTCAATAGAATTCCTCTATCCGTGTCACAATCAATCTCTCTAATAATAATGTCTTGAGCAACATCTACCAATCTTCTTGTTAAATATCCTGAGTCAGCTGTTCTTAAAGCTGTGTCTACTAGTCCTTTCCGTGCTCCATAAGAAGAAATAATGTAATCTGTTACTGTGAGACCTTCTCTAAAATTACTTTTAATTGGTAAATCTATGATCTGACCTTGAGGATCTGCCATTAATCCTCTCATTCCGACTAATTGACGGACTTGTGCTATATTCCCCCTAGCACCTGAAAAGGCCATTATATAAATTGTATTTAAAGGGTCGGTTTCTTTAAAATATTTAACTACTTCATCTTTTAATTCTTCACTCGCGTTATTCCAAGTATCAATTACCTTTTGGAATCTTTCTACAGTTGTTATTTCTCCTCTTTCATATTTTTGTTGCGTTAGATTTATCTCTTCATTTGTTCTCTTGAGCAAGTCTCTTTTTGTAGGAGGTACTCTTAAATCTTCCACACTCAATGAAAGTCCAGCCCTAGTAGCGTAATGAAACCCCAGACTTTTTAACTTATCAGCTAAGTAAGAAGCTCGACCTGTTCCATAATTACTAAAAGCCCAGGCCATCAGTTTTTTTAATTCTTTTTTATCAATTGTTTTATTAGTGAATTTTGGTTTAGGTGGAATAAATAAATATTTTTCTTTCATTGCTTGATTATTAACCTTATAAGATGATTAGTTTTATACCCTCAAGGCAAGAATACTCTTACCAAGGAAAGACTTTATTAACTTTTAATGAATACTAAAAACTGAGCCCGAATTCATATCGTCAAGGAAACTGTTATTAATTAGATAATATTAAAGAATCAAATAAAGTTTTATTTAATAAAATTCTACCTGGTGTTGTTAATATGTATTGAGTAATTATTTGGTCTTCTTCGTTAGTTTTTATAATTCTTTCTGTAAATATATTTAAATTACATTTATCTTTTAAGTGTGTTGTTTTTACTTTGATATTTTCATCTTCAACTTCTCCATCAAATCTAACCCATACGTAAGAATGTAAAGCAATTTTTTTACAGTCATATGCTAATATCGCGTCATCAAGACTTGAGAAGTAATAAGCTTGTTTTTTTTGCTGTGATGGGTTGTGGGTTGTCAAATAATAACAACCTAAGACCATATCTTGACTAGGCATAATAATGGGCTCTCCAGTTGCAGGCGACAAGAAATTATACGGAGCAAGCATAAGCAACCTAGCTTCGGCTTGTGCTTCTAGAGATAAAGGTATGTGTACAGCCATCTGATCACCATCAAAATCGGCGTTAAAAGCAGGGCATACTAATGGATGTAATTTTATAGCTCTTCCTTCTACTAAAATAGGCTCAAATGCTTGTATGCCCAATCGGTGTAAGGTAGGAGCTCGGTTAAGCAATACAGGATGTCCTTGAATAACTTCTTCTAATACATTCCATATGACAGGTTCATTTTTTTGAATCATTTTTTTTGCGGCCTTAATATTATTAACTAAACCTTGATGTATCAGTTTGTGAATAACAAAAGGTTGAAATAATTCCAATGCCATTTCACGAGGAAGACCACATTGATTTAATTGTAAAGTTGGACCAACAACTATAACAGATCGACCAGAATAATCTACCCTTTTGCCTAGAAGATTTTGTCTGAATCGTCCCTGCTTTCCTTCAATAATATCTGATAAAGATTTTAATGGTCTATTGTTAGCACCTACTACGGTTCTTCCTCGTCTTCCATTGTCTATTAAAGCATCTACAGATTCTTGCAGCATTCTTTTCTCATTTCTTATAATGATTTCTGGAGCTAATATTTCTTGCAGTCGAATTAATCGATTATTTCGATTTAAAACTCTTCTGTATAAATCATTCAGATCTGATGTAGCGAACCTACCACCATCTAACTGAACCATTGGTCTAAGATCAGGCGGAATAACTGGTAATACAGTTAGTATCATCCAAGCAGGATCTGATCGAGTTGCTATGAAATTGTCAATTACTCGTAATCTCTTAATAGCTTTATCTCTTTTATTTCCTTTTGTAGAAAGAACATCTTCTCTTAAACTCTCTGCTTCTACTTCTAAATCAACATCGTTTAAAAGTTTCTGTATAGCTTCTGCGCCAATACCCACTTCTACTCCGTATAGACTTGAATCTTCTTGATATAATTGATCTTCTATTTCTATCCATTCATCTTCGCTCAACAATTGTTTGTATCTTAATGTTGGACAGTTACCTGGTCGAGTAACTATGTATGAATTAAAATAAACTATCTGTTCAACGTCTTTTAAAGGAATATCTAATAAGATTGAAATGTAACTAGGTAAACTTTTTAGATACCACACATGTGTCACGGGAGCAGCTAGTTCTATGTGTCCCATGCGGTGTCTTCTCACTTTTGATTCCGCTACTTCTACTCCGCACCTATCACAAATAATACCCTTATACCTAACTCTTTTATACTTTCCACAATGACATTCCCAATCTTTAACTGGACCAAAAATTCTTTCGCAGAATAAACCATCCATTTCAGGCTTCAGAGTTCTATAATTAATCGTCTCTGGTTTAGTAACTTCACCAACTATTTGACCATTAGGAAGTGTTCTTTCTCCCCATTTTCTGATTCTCTCAGGCGATGCTAAGTTTATTTTTACGTAATCAAAATATTGTTCTAATTTTGCCATGTTTTAGAATATTCGGTAGTGATTTAAATTATTTATACTTATAACTTTAGGCGAAAGAATTCTCTAAATCTTCCCGTGTTATAGATTCATAGGTAGGTCTTGAAGGTACTCGTCTACTATGAATGTTTGACATTAAATCAACTTCTATTCCCCGTGTTTGACCATCAGGTAAATTCTCTATTTTATAAGCTCCTATGTCTAACCCTAAAGATTGTAGTTCTCTCATTAATACTTTGAAAGATTCAGGAGTCCCTGGCCTTGGAATTGGCTTTCCTTTTACGATTGCGTTAAGTGTTTCATTTCTTCCTTGCATATCATCTGACTTTACTGTCAATAATTCTTGTAATGTATAAGATGCCCCAAATGCTTCCAAGGCCCAGACTTCCATTTCTCCTAATCTTTGTCCTCCATGTTGAGCTTTACCACCTAAAGGTTGTTGCGTCACTAAAGAGTAAGGCCCAGTTGATCTAGCATGAATCTTGTCATCAACTAAGTGTACTAATTTAAGCATGTAAGATATACCCACAGTAACAGGATTATCAAAAGCTTCACCCGTTCTTCCATCAAACAATTTTGTTTTACCTGGATGTCTTAGATCAAAAATCCAATCTTTTTTCGTGGAGTTTCTAGCTTCCATTAGTTTTTCGTTAACTAATACTCTCGAAGCTTCAGCTCCATTCATTTCATCAAAAGGAATTATTTTAAAACGCTTATCTAGATTCTCAGCAGCTAGGCCAAGTAAACATTCAAAAATCTGTCCAACATTCATTCGAGAAGGTACACCTAGTGGATTTAAAACTAAATCAACAGGAGTACCGTCTGGCATGTAAGGCATGTCTTGTCTAGGCAAAATTCTTGAAATAATACCTTTGTTACCATGTCGACCAGCCATTTTATCTCCAACTTGAATTTTTCTAGTTTGAGCTACGTAAACGCGTATAACTATATTTGCACCTGTAGGTAATTCATCTCCTTTTTCTCTTGTAAAAATCCTAACATCAAGGACTCTTCCTCTACCTCCATTTGGGACACGTAAAGAAGTGTCCCTTACATCTCTTGCTTTTTCACCAAAGATAGCTCGTAAGAGTTTTCCTTCAGGTGGTTGATCTGATTCACCTTTAGGAGTTACTTTACCTACTAAAATGTCACCAACTTCCACCCAAGAACCTATAACTATAATTCCGTTATCATCGAGTTTTCTTAGTGAGTATTCACCTATATTTGGTAATTCCCTGGTAATTTCCTCAGACCCTAATTTTGTTTGTCTAGCTTCTATTTCGTATTTTTCAATGTGTACTGATGTATAAACATCATTGTAAACAAGTCTTTCACTAATCAAAAAAGCATCTTCATAGTTATAACCTTCCCAGGGTAAGTAAGCTATCAAAATGTTTTGACCTAAAGCCAGTTCTCCTCCTTCCGTAGCAGCCCCATCCGCAATGACTTGCCCTGCTATTACTTTTTCTCCTAGCCAAACAGAAGGCCTTTGGTTTATACAGGTATCTTGATTAGATCTTTGATATTTTTGAAGATAATAAACGACTTCTTTACCTTCTAAATCGGTTATGCAAATTTTGTTAGCTGAAACATAAGTAACTTTCCCATCTTGGTAACTGACTACTACCATTCCGGAATCTCTTGCAGCTTGAGCCTCTATTCCTGTACCAATCAGTGGACTTTCCGGATATAAGAGAGGAACTGCTTGTCTCTGCATATTGGATCCCATCAGTGCTCTATTGGCATCATCATGTTCTAGAAAAGGTATTAAAGATGTGGCTATGGATATAACTTGAATTGGTGAGACTTGGATATAATCAATGTATTCAGGCTTAGTAATAATAAATTCCTGTCTATATCTAACAGGAACTATATTACTGTTGATCATATTATTTTCATCTACTGCTATATCTCCTGGAGCTATCCTGAAGTTATCTTCTTGATCCGCTGTTAAATAAACAGGATTGCCATTAGATACTACTTTTCCATTTTTTACTTTATAAAAAGGTGTCTCTATGAAACCATATGAATTAATTCTCGCATGGGTCGCTAAAACACCTATTAAACCAGCGTTAGGCCCCTCGGGTGTTTCGATAGGGCAAATTCTTCCATAATGACTTGGATGTATATCTCGAACAGCAAATCCAGCACGATCTCTATTTAATCCCCCTGGCCCTAATGCACTAATTCTTCTTTTGTGTGTTAATTCAGCTAATGGATTTGTTTGATCCATAAATTGAGACAATTGACTCGAGCCAAAAAATTCTCTTATAGCAGCGATTATTGGTTTCGGGTTAACTAAAGTATTAGGAGCTAATGATTCACTATCACAAATAGTCATTCTTTCGCGTATAATTCTTTCTAGACGATTCAAACCCACTCGAACTTGGTTTTGTAACAATTCTCCAACTGAGCGCACTCTTCTATTTCCTAAATGATCTATATCATCTGTCTCTCCTATATTAAACTTGAGATTAATTAGATAATCGATCGCTGAAAGAGTATCTTGTGGAGTTAACACTTTAATGTTTTCTGGTATAGACAAAGCAAGTTTTTTATTAATTTTATAACGTCCTACTTTTCCTAAATCGTATCTTTTAGGATCAAAAAATCTTGAGTATAATATCTGTTGTCCTCCGTTCACTGTAGCTGGTTCACCAGGTCTTAGCTTGGTATACATTTGTATTAGGGCTTCTTCAGTTGTATAATTACCTTCAATCCTAAAACTTTTTTTTAAATACTCTGGATGTCTTAATCCATTGTATATATCAGTATCACTGAGACCCATTGCTTTTAAAAAAACATGTGCAGGGATTTTTCTAGTTTTGTCTATTCTTACCCAAACTAAGTCGTTTTTATCCGTTTCGAATTTAACCCATGCTCCTCTATTTGAGATTAAACTACCACTATAAGTTCTTCTGCCTTGTCTGTCAGTTTCAGATTTATAATAAATACCTGGACTTCTAACTATTTGATTTACGATAACTCTTTCAGCTCCGTTTATAATAAAAGTTCCTCTGTCAGTCATTAACGGTAAATCTCCAATAAATACTTCTTGCTCTTTGATGACGCCTGTATCTCTATTAATTAGTCTTGCAGGGACATATACCTGTACGGAATATGTAGCATCTCTTCTTTTACATTCTAAAAGATTATATTTTGGACATTTCAGTTTGAATTGATCTCCAAAAAAATGTAATTCTAAATTTCCAGTGTAGTCAGTTATAGGTGAAAAGCTTTTTATTTCTTCTGCAAGTCCCTCTTCAAGAAACCAACAAAAACTGGCACGTTGAATTTCTACTAAATCGGGGAGGATAGACGTAGAAAGTTTAGTGCTTGACATGAGAGTATAATCTCCTTTTATTTTGAATTTTAATAATATTAATAGTGTTCAACTATATTTTGAAAATAAGAATAATAAAAATAACAGAATAACTAGCGTTTTAGTAAAAAACGATAAAAAATTTTTTTAAAAATTGTATATTGTTATGTGTAAGTTGTAGTGCTTTATATTTACAAAGCATTACAACATACACCTAAAAGGAAAAGGTTGACTTCTTTTAGATATGATTCTTTTCTATTCTAAATTGTACGAGCTTTCTTTAGTGCTCTCATTAAAGATGATTTTTTTGAAGCCCCTGTATTAGGATGTAAAACTCCTTTTTGAACGGCTTTATCAATTTTGCTATAAGAAAGAGAAATAAGTTCATTTACAACCATCTCATTTTTTGTATCGGCATCATTAATTGCGATAAGACATTTTTTATATATTGTTTTTATAGCTGATTTATATGCTTTATTTCTTAAACGATTACGTTCATTAATCTGAATACGCTTTTCGGAAGATTTTGAGTTTGCCACTTCTAATTTTTTTAAACCTTTAATTTATAAATTAATATCTTTTCTCTAAAAGCTTTACTAATAACGATTAGTGATTATAACATAGAACACATTATGAATAAAAAATGCTGTAAAAAACTTTCTTTTTTACCTGTATTTTTAGTAAAAAATAAAATAATAAATTTAGAATGGCAAAAAGTAAAGGTGCTCGCATAGTAGTAACGCTGGAATGTCGATCCGCAGAAGGGGTATATAGATATACCACAACTAAAAATCGTAGAAATACTCCAAATAAGATAGAGCTAAAAAAATATTGTCCTCTATCTAAAAAACATGAAATTTTTAAAGAAATAAAATAACAATATGGCAATTTATCGTCGTAAAACTTCGCCTATAAAAATTGGTGACATTATTGATTATAAGGATGTAGAATTACTAAGTAATTTTTTAACTGAACAGGGAAAAATATTGCCAAAAAGATTAACAGGATTAACAAATAAACAACAAAATAAAGTTACAAAAGCTATTAAAAGAGCAAGAATACTATCCTTGCTACCTTTCGTTAATCGTGATGGGTCTTTATAATTTTATTAATTAATATAACAAAGAACTGAGTCCAATCCTATTTACTCAGTTCTTTGTTCTGTTTTTTATCTTTCTTTACGTTTTTTAGGTATTAATTCAAAAGCTTTTATTATATCTTTTTCTTTCCATGCATCGAATCCCTCAATAAATAATCCACATTCTGAATCTTCCACAGCTTCATTTATATCTTCCTTAACTTTTTTCAAGGAACTGATATTACCTTTAAATAATATTTCCTCATTACGAATAACTTCAACGTAAGCATCTTTGGTTATTCTTCCTTCAGTAACTTTTAAGCCAGCTACAAAACTTTTAGCTAAAGGAAAAACTCCTTGTACGAGAGCTTCTCCTAACAGTTTTTGATCATATTCTGGTCCAGTAATAATATCAATCATTCTTTCTATGTCGTCTAACAAATCGTATATTACATCATATTCTTTTACTGTAACGTTTAAGTGCCTAGCTGCTTTCCTCGCACCTGTTGCAAGACTAGTATTAAAAGCTAATACTGTAGCTCCGCTTGTATTCGCGAAATCTATATCTGTTTCAGTAACTTCTCCAGGAAAAGCATATAATATTTTTATTTGGACTTTTTCTTGATGAATTTTGTTGATACTGCTTATTATAGCTTCAGCTGAACCTTGAATATCTGTTTTGATTATTAAGTTTATACCGCCTTTCGTACTAAGATTAGACAAACTATAACTTTCTGATATTGTGTTTACTAAAGTTGTATTTTCCTTATTTGCCTCTTGGGCTTTCTGTAAAGCGATTTTAGCTTGTTTTTCATCTTCGAATGTTTCGAAATGTTCACCACTAGCTGGTAGTTTAGATAAACCCCAGATTAATACTGGAGATGATGGTGAACATTCTGTAACTTTGTCGCCAAAAGAATTAACCATACCTCTAATTTTTGCCATAGATGTACCAGCTGTCAGTATATCGCCAATTCTTAAGGTTCCATTTTGCACTATTACAGTGGCAACTGCTCCTTTGGCCTTATCAAGATGGGCTTCTAATACAGTTCCTTGAGCAGTACCATTTGGATTTGCTTTTAAGTCTTGTAGCTCTGAAACCAAAACTATCATTTCCAATAAATTATCCATATTAGTACCTTTCATAGCACTTATAGGAACCATCGGAGTTTCACCGCCCCAGTTTTCTGGTATTAAATTATATTGAGTAAGTTGCTGTTTAATATTTTCTATATCCGCATTTTCTTTATCTATTTTATTAATTGCGACTATTATAGGCACATTCGCAGATTGTATATATCTAATAGCTTCTATTGTTTGTGGCTTAACTCCATCATCGGCAGCAACGACTAAAATAGCAATGTCTGTTACTTGCACTCCTCGTGATCTCATTCCAGAAAAAGCTTCGTGTCCAGGAGTATCTAAAAAAGTGAGTTTTTTAAACTGATTTTTGTATTGAATTTCGACCTCGTAAGCACCTATTTTTTGTGTAATACCTCCAGCTTCTTTTTGCGCCGTTTGTGTTTTTCTAATTTTATCCAACAAAGTAGTTTTTCCGTGGTCTACATGACCCATAACCGCTATAACAGGTGGTCTTCTTTCTAAAGAATCTATGTTAGTTTCGTAAATGTGTATTTTTTTGTTTTCTTCATTTAATTCTTTTAGATATTTTATTTCTATCCCTAAATCCTGACCTAACCTCTGTGTTGTACCTACATCAAGGATCTGATTAATTGTTACAGCAATTCCTCTTAAAAATAAACTTCTAATTATCTCTGTTTCAGATACAACTAATAATTCAGCTAATTCTTGGACAGATATTGGGCCTTTGATTGTAACACTTTCAGGTTTTATTACAGCTTGTTGTTCTAATTCTTTATTTCTAGTAATAGATTGTTTCTTGTCTTTTTTTGTTGAATTGTTTTTATTTTGAGAAACAGACACTGGTGAACTTTTTTTCATACTCATTTCTGGCCTTATGAAAGGTAGAGACTGAATATCTTCTTTAATAACTTGTTTATTTACTTGATTTAGAGTTTCATAGTCGTCTTTTCTAAATTTAGATTTTTCTTTCTTTTTCGTTTTAAGTTTTGTTTTAACTATGTCACCATCTCTCAAATCGTCTTTTTCACTCTTTTTATTTTTCCTTTCAGGTTTTACGAATAGTTGTGTATCTATAATTGGAGAAAAAAGTTCTACTTTTTCAGTCGCCTTGATTTTTTCGATATAATCTTTAGAGTTAATTTGAACGTTATTTGTATCAAAAACTAGGGGATGTAATAACTGTATTACGGAGTCTTTGTTTATTGTTGTGTTGTTGTTCATTATTTAATAAGTTTTGTCATTAAAAGAATTATTTAAATAATTGATTTGTTGAAAAATTGTTATCTAGTATTAGGATAAAAATACAAAAAGAAAATTTTTTAGGTTATAAGTAATGAAAAAGAATAAGTAATTGAATTTTGTTATTCTTATATTTTTATTGAGCTGCCTACGTTTGTTTGATGAGCGATAAAACATTATTATAATAGTTAAAAGAAATATACTCTGAAAAGAATATTTTTTTTTATTAAGAAATAAATATATAAAAAAATGCCTAGATTCCAAAAAAATGATAATTTTATTGATAAAACCTTCACTGTTTTAGCTGATATTGTTTTAAAGGTTTTACCTGCTAGTAAACAAGAAAAGGAAGCCTTTTCATATTATAGAGATGGAATGTCAGCTCAGTCAGAAGGAGAATACGCAGAAGCTTTAGAAAATTATTACGAGGCTTTAAGATTAGAAGAAGATCCGTATGATCGTAGTTATATTCTTTATAACATAGGACTTATTTACGCTAGTAATGGAGAATACATTAAAGCTTTAGAGTATTATCACCAAGCATTAGACCTAAATTCTAGATTACCACCAGCCTTAAATAACATTGCTGTGATTTATCATTATCAAGGAGTAAAAGCTTCTGAGAAAAAAGATTTAGAAACAGCTCGAACTATGTTTGACAAAGCAGCTGAATATTGGAAACAAGCAATTCGTCTGGCTCCTAATAATTATATAGAAGCGCAAAATTGGTTAAAAACTACTGGAAGAATGGCTTCTGAAAGTCTTTATTAATTATCAGTTATGTTTTTAAGTGATTCAAACTAAAAAAAATATTTGTTAGTATAGAGCTCCATCAGACAATAAGATCGATTTCATAGTATCTTTATTTCTACTGTTTGACATAAATACAATAAATCTTGTTTATTGCTATTATAAGACTTGTATGAAAAGAATATTACAATACTTTTATCTTTGAAATATTGTAAAGCATTTTCAATATTTAGAATTTAATTTATTACGAAACTTATTTTGCTAACTTTATATTAGGATATTAAACTTATTTATGGTTAA
>JACCDO012271885.1_pt1 | contig 19910 bp, 23 predicted proteins | sample 7446101 | NCBI WGS metagenome assembly JACCDO01 (sample SAMN15323440, study PRJNA562643) | freshwater metagenome | isolation source: river surface water | place: USA:Blue River Watershed | collected 2017-08-16
AATCGCGAACTTCAATACAGTGATTAAAATAGTCATCAATCCATTCAAATATTTTTTTAGTATTAATATTTTTAGCGTATAATACTTTACTTCTTTTATATAAAAATATTAAACTCAAAATATATTCAAGAATAGGTCGAACAGTTATAATGAATTGAGAACCTTTATTTTGTTCTTCAATTTGTTTAAAATAGTTATAAAAATTGAACCAATGATCGGGAAATTCAAAAGTTAAATTAAAAAAACCATCATAATTATTTAATTCTTTTAATAATATTTTATTTTTTTCTTTTAAATTATTATTCATAATGATAGCTAAAAATTGCATATAACAATATTTAGCGGTTCGAATATTATGGAAAGCTATTTTTTTCTCAGCTATTTCTAAAGCATTAGTTAAAATTAAACCACCAGAACGTCTGAATCCTAATTGAAATATTTTTTTTTTATTGTTATTGTTATCATAATTATTATTATTATTATTTTTCATTAGAAATATAATATCCTTAATATAAATAAATATATTTTATTTCCACCAATTGATTTTAGAAGGGTCACCATATTTATCAATTTTAGATTGGATATAAATAAGAATATCATCATTGATGAATTTTTTATCATTTTCAGATAATTTTTTATTTTTAATAAAATCGACTTTTTCTTCTTTAATTTTGTGTGTATTAGGAATAGCCAATTCAATGCAAAAATCTTTTAAAGATTTTTCATTGATAGGATAAATAAATAATTTACTTCTTTTTTTAATAATAGGTTTGTTAAAATATTCTTTAACGAGATAACTATGTTCAAAATAATGGTCAATCCATTCTTTTATTTTTTCGTTATTAATATTTTTATAGTATAAAGCATATTCAGAAAGTTCTTTACCTAATTTAATTCTACTTAAAATCCAATCAATACAATTTCGAGTATTAAAAATAAAGATAGAACCAGGATATTGTTTTTCGATATTTCTAAAATAATTATAAAAATTAAATTCATTATCTCCAAATATATAGGACATATCAAAAAATGCATCATAAGAAGATAATTTACCATCTAAAATAGGTTTGTTTAAAACTTTCATTTGAAGATTATCTAACATAATAGTAGCTATATATTCTCTAAAACACAATCGACTAGTTCTTAAATTTTGGTGAATAGCTTTTAAACCACAATCGACGAAAGCTTTATATAAACTTTGAGTAGCACAACGATTGAATCCAATTTGAAAATAATAGTATTTTTTTTCGGAAAATAAAATAGATTCAATTCTATTTTTGAGTTCTAAATTAGTGCTTTCTAATTTAAGAATATTATTCATTCTAATTTTTTCTAAATCAACAGGTTTTAGTTTAGTAGTTGATTTGTTTTCTTTTCTATTTTTTTTTATAATTTTTTTCATATTTTATTATTAATAATTTAATTCTATAATAATATTATATATTTTATAAACCCCTTTTTCTTTTTAGGTGCTAAAAAGAAAAAGCCATTTACGGGAAAAAGAAAAAATTAACATAATTCTATTAATTCTTCTTCATTAAGACACCATTCTCTAAATCTATCAGGATGCCATGTTTTTTTCATTAATTCATGTCTGATTATATTCATTCTTTCGTGAAGAAAATCATAATCTAATTCAAAAATAGCAGGATTTTTAGATAACCATGTGTATTCTATTTTTTCCTGATTATCTTTTAATAAATCAATAGCAGAAGGATTAGAAGATAAACGAATCCAATCGATAAGTTCAGGATGTTTCATTAAAATAGGCATTGCAGAAGGATTTTGAGATAAACTATCTTGGAAATCTTTTCTAGATTTTAAATAATCAATTACTTTAATTTCATCAATACCATTTACAATAATAAAATTTTCTAATCTTTCTTCCAAAATCTTAATAGCTCCTGGATGATGGTTATCAACTAAATCAAATAATTTTCTGTTATTATCTACATTATCTTTAATTAAATCAAAGAAAAAAGGATTTCTATACCAACTACCATAACCTGAAAAATTTTGTTCAAACAAATTATTATCTTTAAGATAATCAATAATTTTATTACTTTTTATATAACCATATAGGAAATCGTATTTTTTAAAATTATCAAAATTATCTAATATTATATCAGTAGCATTCTCATTAGCAACAATAGTCATCCAACAAATTTTTTCAAAATTTTCTAATAACAATTGACGAGCACATGGATTACTAGATAATGATTGATAATTTATCTTTTCTTTATTTTTCTTCAAAATTTCAATAACATAATCATTCATATTCTTACAGAATTCTTGCCAATTAATTTTGTCCAAATTATTTTCTAATAAAAACAAAGCATTTTCATTGGAAGCTAACGTATAATAGTCTAATCTTTTCGGGTCAACCCAATCTTTTAATTTAAATCTATGATAAAAATTATATAGGTTTTTTTTGAGCATAATTATTATTAATTTTTATGTATTAAATAGGTTTTTTTATTTAATATTTAATAAAAATCATTTTTTATTTATTTACGTATAATATATTATTATAATTATTATTATATTAATAAATAATAAAAAAAAGTGATACCATTTAGTCTAATAAATAATACTTTTATATGAAGGAAATAGAATAGGAGTTTTTAACTGCTAACAAAAAAAATGAATAACTTTGATGACCTTCAGCTGACTGCTGATATGTCGATTCGCAATGAGGTTGGTCGTGCACTAAGAGGTCTTCGTCATGATACGTGTCCTTACAAGGATGTGGTTCAGAACCTGGATTTTGCTCAAATTTGTGCATACATTTCTCAGGAGTGGATCGATCAGATGTATAGGTATAGGGATAATCTTGATTTCCTTTATGTAGTCATTTCGGTGGCTGCAGTGGGAGATTTGGGTTGGTTTGGTGAGGTGAGGGAGCCTGCAGAGATGATGGACCTTCACAACAACCATTATATCAATGATGTGGCTGTTGCTCCTTATTAAGGAAAAACAGTTTTATAAAAAAAATATTTAATGGGAAAATTTTGTTAAATTTGGTTAAAAAGAGCGATGAGTTCATCAATATGTTTTTTATTAGTTTGATAATACTCGTTAATATGAGAATTATAATTTAGATATTTATCTTTTTTCTTTTTTTCAATTAAATCATTAATAAGATTAAATTTATCGAAAACAGCGGGTGAATAAAATTTAACAATTTTTTGAAATTTAATCATATATTGATTTTGAGCTTCAGAATGCCATTGATTGTAGCCGAATAAAAAACAATATCCGATTTTGTCACCAAGCAAATCATAATGACATTGGACAAAATTTCTGAAAATATTAGAATATAAATCAAAAATTTGATTATCTTCATTAAACATATTCAAGAATTCAGATTCAAAAGAGAAATCAGTAGGGAGTTTTATTTTCAATAAATCAAATTTATCAGTTATAATAAAGAAGAATAAGATAGAATATTGATATTTACTTTTTAAATCGTCGTGACAATTGTATAAATGGATTTTAGTATCAAAACCGATATTTTTAAAATGTTTAATAACAATTTTATGTTTTTCGGATAAATGATTGTGTCCATAAAGAATAACAAAAGAATATAATTGATTTAAATCAATATTATTGTCTTGATAAAATTTAATAAAATAATTGAACCAAGTGATTTTATTTCTGACGAGATAATATTCGAGTTTATATTTGAATTGAGATTCGGGGTTTGATGACAAAAGATTAATAAAATGTTTTTTATTTTTTTCGATAATTTGAGTAAATCTGTATTCTGGAATAATAAAATGGAGTACGGTAATAGTAAGAACAATATCTTCTATAATGCGATAATTATTTTCTTCATCAGCTTTATTTTGAGATACTAAAATAAAACTATTGACAGTATTTTCACATTTTTGAAATAAATGAATAGTACGACTTACATAATCTCTTAATTGAGTAGTATTCATGCGAGTCATTAAAAAGATAGCACAATCATTAGAATTATTTTCAATAGCTTCGGTTAATAATCTATTGCGTCTTCCACTTTTGAGAGTATGTTCAATATCAAATCCGGGATTTTCATAAAAGAAATCGGTTAAAAGATTAACATTATTGGTACGGATAATATTGAATAGATTTGATTCTTTAATTTTTGATGATGTCTTACTGACCCATCTTTCTGCTCCTTTTGGAGCCAAAGAAGATGACATATTAATTAATTTATAATATAATATAATATAATAATAAAAAATATTTTAAGTTTAAATTTAATTTAAAATAATTATAATAATTATAAATATAAAAATGCCAAAAATCCCTATTAATGAATATTTTGAGGAGAGTGAGATAATAGGGATAGAATATGTAGTATATTTAAAGAATCAACCAGGTGAGAAAAGATATAGTAAAGAAGAATTAGTAAAATTATTTAATGATTCTAAAGAAGAATTGAAAAAAATAAGTTGTTTTATGAAGGAGTATAAGAATAATAAAATCATAAGATTAATAGTATTATTTTCTGATAATCATCCTTCTAAAGTAGATGGATATTATAGAATGATAGAGGAGAAATCATTAAAGTATTATGGTTTTAATATATTGAATGATATAGATAATGAAGTTATAAATTTTTTAAACAAAGTTTAATTTCTTTGAAGAAACCTTTTTTTCTTAAAAGAAAAAAAGGTTTCTTTTATAATGTTTACCAATAATAATTATTGGCCTCTCTTGGAGACGACTGCTTGCCATGAAGCTTCTTCACGGCGTTCAGCCTCAGCGATTTCATTCAAAATTCGCCGATTCTCTTCTTCCTCCCGAAGACGTTGTCTACGTAAGTCTTCCTGAAAAGTTCTTAAAGACTCTTCTTCGACTTTACGTATTCTTTCTTCGATAGTAACACCAGAGACCATATCCGCAAAAGACGAATAGTTGGTTCTAGGTGTTTGTTGTTGTTTACGGAGGAAATCTCCTAAAGGTTGTTTATTGGTTCTCATTGTTGTGAGTAAGTAAAAACAATACTTAAATAATTGATATAATGTATAGATGATTATAATCAGACAAATTATCCATCAAATTTTTTGTGATATTTTACGTTTTTTAATGTTTATATAAATAATGTTGTCTCCGAAGGAGCCAAAAATCATAGAGTCCAGCCTCATCAAGAAAAAGTGAACTGCGTTCATCGGTTTTTATTCTAAAAACCGCAAGCTTTTCCTCTCTTCGCTGCTATCGCCTCGCCCAGCGGGTTTTTAGAAAAGCCACTTAAAGGCTTTTCCAAAAATCCTCAACCACTCAGAGTCTAAAGACTCTTCGGGACGCTCCGCTTCTCGGACTCGGTACCGGGATAAAAAAATAGAATATATATTTTGGATATTTGAATGTTTTTAAAATAAAAATTTAGCAAGCTTTTATGGTAAAAAGTTATGATAAATAATTATTTTTATCGTAATTGCAAAAAAAATATTGTTATAATAGTAAATACACAAATGATAAGTTTATGTATATTAACATTAGCAATAACTCTTGGTTCTTTTGGAATAGCAAATTCTATAAATAATTTACAGAATTTTTTGATATATAAAGATTTGAAAAAAGAATACAATGAAATGAAACAAAACAATATTGTTCCTAGTCGTCCTGGATATTACCCCAACAGATATCGATAAAAGCAGATTGTCCATAAATGACGGGGTCGTCATATTGGTGATAAAAAATGGTTAGAATATTATATATTAAACGCATTAATTTTTTGCCACCAGATTGATAAAGAGATTTACCAATATCCATAATAATTTCTTTATTAGTAGGATTTTGATATAACAATTTTGAGATATTGTAGATATCACGAGGTAGAACAACAGATTTATCAATGTAACCTGCATTTATAGCGATATCATTAAATTCTTTGTAAGAAATGAAAGGTGATTCTTGAGAGGAAGTAAGCATAATTTTGTCTTCATCTTTAATGTCTTGGTCATTCTTATCTTTTTTGAAGAAATTATATATTTTTTTATATTTTTCGGGTTTGTTAGGGTCATTGTCTTTTTTCCAATTATTAATGATGTCGATTATGGTATTTTCGAGATTATTGTTGTTGTTATTCATTTTTTTAATATATTTAATATTAATTAATATTTATTATTAAATTTAGATTATAAAAAATATCTAATTTTATTTGATATAAATATAGAGGTAAAATAATGAGTAAAACAAAAAGATACAAAAAAGATTTTAAACACTTCAAAGATTTGATGGAAAGTTTTTTAGAAAAGTGTAAAAGAAGTATTAGTGGTAAATATAATTCGTTAGATGATAATGAGAAGAATAAAATAGAAAATGGTTTAAATAAATATTTTTTAGATTATGGTGAATATTTTAAGGATTATATGGAAGTTGTTATGAAGGAAGTTGAATATTTAATTCCTGTAAGTTTAATATTATCATCGGAAAAAATGAATAATATGAATATAGATTATTTAAAAAAATATGAATTTCGAGGTACAAGAAGTATAGTAAGAACAAATAATAAAAATGAAGATATAATAAATAAAGTATTTAGGTTAAAAATAAGAGATGATGAAAAAAATAAAAATAACAATATGGATTTAGCTAGAATGTTTACGGGTAGTAAAATAATACCTTTAAAAACAGATAAATATTATAATAAAATATACAAAAAATTATTATATGAAAGAAAAGATAATTATGTTCCTGGAAATATATTAATTGAAAATTTAGTTCAATATATATGTTATAAGAATAATAAAAAAATAGTACCGGAGATAAAAGATATAATATTTTACAAGAAAGTTTGTAAAGTAAAGATGGAAAAAGTAAAAGGATTTGAGTTATATAAATTATTAGATGAAAACACAATAAAAAATGGTGATTCTAAACTATCACAAATGAAAAGTTTATTTAAAATGAATTTTAGAGGGATAATGGTGTATCTATTTAAAGAATTAGAAGTTTTACAAAATAAATTAAAGTTTATACATGGTGATTTGCATAACAAAAATATAATATTTGATGAGAGGAGTGTGAAAGATGGAAAAGTAGATATAAATAAGAGTATAAAAATATTAGATTATGAACATAGTTCTGTTGTATTAAAGATGGGTGATAAACTTAAATTTATTAAAAATTATCAGGATAATGATTCATTTTTTGAGTATAATAAATATTTAAATTCGGGTATAAATCCGAATATTGTTAAAATAAGAGATACAATAAAATTATTTTGTTCTTTTTTATTTGTGGATAGTGGTAGAGATTTTAATAATAATTCAAACAAATATAAATTAGATAAAGATATTGAAGAGATAATAATAAATAGTTTGGATATAAAAGAAGGATATAGAGAAAGAAAAGAGGAATGTCAAAAATATTTTATAAGGTATTTGGAGAGTAAAAAAATTGAACCGTATTCAATTTTTGAAGGTAAAAAACATTTTCAATATTATTATGAATTTATGTATATATTTGTAAATTTGAATTATAAATTAAGGAATTATATATTTTTTGGTGTTATTGAATTGGATTCTTTGCAAAAAATGAAAGATGGTAAAAACCCAAATAATTTTACATATAATATTTTTTATAAAATCATAAATAACAATGATAATTTAATACAACCAGATTTTTCAAAGGATAAATTATCAGAAAAATTCATATGTAGTTCTCTTATATCACTCCTGGCTCCAAAGCAAAGCGCCATGAGCTGAGTGATAATCGTTTTCCTTTTTAAGGGAAACGTATTCAAAATCATTTAGTTGATTTAAACTTTCCCGAAAATCATCATATTAAGAGTGGTATTAACACAAAAGATTCGATGAAGAATAATACCTAATACAAAAAGTATTAATGATATTATGAGGAAAGCTTTTAACAAAATGTTGCGATAGAAGAAGAAAGCAATTAAAAAAGCAATAAAAATAGTACCTAAAATATCGTAAAGAGCGAATCCGAATAATCTAGTTTTGTGAAAACCTTGTTTAGGTATACCTAGAATATCTTTATATTTGCAGAGAGTCATTTTTTATATTTTATTTATATTATAGTGATATAAATAATTAATTCACTTATATTTATTAAAGTATTATTTTTAATCAATAAATTATTATAAATAAACACACCAATATAAAGGAATGCTAAGTATTCTTAAACCTCCGGAAAAAATTTCGGGAAGTCTTCGGGTTGGCCTGACACCAACTCCAAAGCCTCTTCGAATGTCATCGGAGCAGGAGGAGCAATAGCACCAGTGATGTAACCATATATAGTGTCCATGTACTGGTTTGCATCCTCGAGCTGTCTTGATGTGTCATGTCCTTTGAGGTAAAATGCCACGCAAACAACTTTGCACAGATGTAATGCCTTATCAATGGCATCTCTGATACCACTGTTTTCAGCATCCGTAGCGCATTGGATGGCACGGTTTGCGGTCTCAATGAGCTGAGCTGCATAAGACTCCTTGTCCCTTACGGACACCAACTTTGTCTTAGCCGAATGCAATTCGGCCACAGCCAATTGATAATCGAGTAGACGTCCTCGCAGATCTACCATCAGTCGTGCAGTCTCTACGGGAACAAACTCTCCAACAGGAAAGATGTGCTCACGGTAGAGGTCACGAAGCGCGTACTTATCTAAGACTCTAGAAAAGGCCATTATATAATTTTCAACAATAGAAATATGTTAATTAAATTGTTATCTGTCAATTTTTTAAACAGCACTGGAAACAGGACATCGAAAACCCATAACTTACCTAGTACCTTTGTGCGTGACCTCATTGATACAATTTAATAAAATAAAATATTTTTTGTAGAAAAAAGAGGATATATACTATTATAAAAATTAAAAAATCAAAAAATAAATATTTATTAAATATATAAACCACTAAAATGACTTCATATACATATACAACTTATGTCACTACATGGCAAAACCCTTTAACACAAATTCAAGATATGATAAATAAAAATGTTATCCAATCAAACACTCGTGTTGTTTTAGCTTTTGCTTCTTTTAACTTTGAATCAACAGATTATATTCCGGGTATAAGTGGAGGTTTAACAATGTCTGATATTCAACAAATAAATAATTTAGTACATTCTCATGGTGGAAAGATATCTCTTTCAGTAGGTGGAGCTACATATCCTTTTAATGGTTCATCTTTATATAGTCGTCCTGGTGATTTAGCAAATAATATTAACCAAATATTAATAAAAACAGGATTTGATGGTGTTGATTTTGATATTGAAGATTCTTATAATAATGTTCCGAGTGATTTTGCAAATCAAGCAGCTTCTGTTATTAATACATTAAGAAGTTTAAATTCAGGATTATATATAACTTTGACCACTCCGGCCCAAGCTTGGAGTACTGGGTGCTACCAGCAAAATCTATTAAATTTAACAATAGGTAATATAAATGCTTGGCAGCCAATGGAATATGATTTATGGATACAAACAGGTTCTACTTATGAAGAACAAATACAATGGGATATTAATTATTATATAAATACATGGAAAGTATCACCATCAAAAATTATTTTAGGTTTAATGCCAGGGAACGATGATATGTCTCGTGATTTAACACTACAAGATGCACTTAATTTTACATCTTTTGCAAAAGAAAATAAATTGCAAGGGATTATGACATGGGACTCCAATATAGATTCAACTGGACCAGATGGTAATGCTCCATATGCATATTCTTTAGGTATACAATCAATTTTGAATAATAATAGTAAAAAAAGAAAAATCCCAAATAGTAATATAGAAATACATAATATTGTACAAAATAAAAGAGTTAGAAAAAATTAAATAAAGTGCAAAAATTTTTTTAAGTTAAATAAATAATAAAAATAAATATTTATTATAATAAATAAAAGAAATGATTATCACCGACACTTGTTTTTTGTGTAATGGTGAATTTACATATGATTTAAAAGATGAAGAACCGTTTGTTAAATTTGAATTTGAACCTTGTAAAAAAGGGCATATATATTGTGGAAAATGTGTTGGTGTATTAAATAGACAATATAATATGAGTACTCATAAAGATATAAATTTAATTTGTCCTCAATGTAGATATATAGAATCAAAATCAAAATCATCATTTTCGACATTATCATTATCAAAAGACTATTTCAGATATTAAAAAAAATTAAATAAATTATAATGATGCTGATTTAAGCAACAACAAGACGATTAGCCCTGTAGCTATTAACAGCATCACGAACAACTGCAAGAATAGCATCGCAATTGTTAATTGTTCCTCCATTTAACCAAGTGATGTCTTCCTCGAGTTGTCCGATAAGAGTCTCATTGTATCCTCCGGTCTCAAGATTAGAGATGCGGTCGCCGATCTGACCAATTCTGACCAAATCTCCAACAACAAAAACCTGTCCAACAGTCGCAGCTGCATAACGTTGTCCAAAAGGACCCATGGTGACCTGAAAAGCATTATCCTGCCTCAGAGACATCTGCGGAACACGCTGAACAGCATAAGGAGAACCACGACGTACCATTTTTGATTTTTCAGAAAAGAAAAAAGTTAATAAATAATAATAGAAAAAAATAAATAAATACAATGGTTTATCAATTTTTTTATTATAAAAAAAAAAATTGATGGATATTTTAGTGAAAAAAATTTATATTATAATATCTATTAATTAACATTAATATCATATTGTTTGATACTTAAAGTGAACGTAAAGATGAGTTTAGTACCATTAACCAAGAATTCGTTTGGAGAGCTTAAAAAGAAGTATTCTTCTTTTACAGAGGGATGCGAGAGAATTATCCGCACATTAGAGGACGGACTGAGAGTCCACTACAGTATTACCATTCAAGGTAGTCTTGTAGAGGTTCGTATGTCCAACAAAGTAGACAAGAATTGCGGATACGCATTCTTTGTTCCAGAGTTTAAAGTTAAACTTTTGAACAAGGATGTGCATGATGCGTTCTTGAACTCTGTGCCAAAGCAAATGACCACAGTGTACGAAGGCGGAGTGAGGAAGGAGGTCGAGAGAGCTCCAACTTTACACGATTTGCCTAAGAAGACCGAGGTAGACGAGTTGATCAAAAAGGCACATACCGATTTGATTAACCTGTTGAAGGAGGAAATCAGCAACAAATTCTGGTTCAGTACATGGTGGAATATTATGCGCATCTTTGAGAGCTACATTGCGGTGGTTGAATATTATCGGAAGATTCTATGCAACCTCGATACGCGCTTGAATCTGTGCAAATATCGAAACCCGGTTTTCGTTGAGGTGAACAAGACTTATCAGAATAAGATGGTATCTTACTATTGTAAGAGGAGTCCGTTATTCCTGATTGGATACCCGTTCTATGTTGCATCATTTGGCATCGCTTGCTGCGGTGCCCTTTGCTGTGGATGTTGTGTAGCATCTTTTTGCCCTTCGGTGATGGAGAGATTCGACGCGGAGGATGATAAGGAGCTGCTTAACACAACGGAGTACTGGGGAGGACAAAATCCTCTTTTTTCAAGCTTAGTGACCAGTGATTAACGGTGCTAAAAAAATTATAATAATTATTTTTTTCGATTATTTTTTCTGATAATATTCATACGGATATTATTAGTTTTGCGAATTAATTTAAACATATTAGATTTTTTATTTTTTCTTTTAGGTTTTTTGGTAATAATATTATTTATTTTATTAATTTTTTTAGTAATATTATGAAGTATAATTTCAGATTCAACTACCTCATCATTATTTATATTAGTATCATTAACTTTAATAGGTTTGTTAATAACACGACTTGATTTATGTTTTCTGATTATATTTTTTTTCCGAATAATATTCTTTTTTTTATTATTCTTGTTATTATTTATTTTATTTTTATTATTATTATTATTATTGATAATCTTGGTTTTATCCTTGTTACAATCTTTATTATTTTTGAATTTGAAGGTGTGATTATTAATAAAAATTCTATAATTTTCATCTATCCAATCTTGTCGGAAAATATGTTCTTCACTAGCTAAATAATATTTATATCCTAATAATGATTCTTTTTTTGAACGAAAAGTTTCGTCATAAGACAATACAATAGGTATAGAACGGCACATAATAGCTTCAAGAAAACGCATAGAATAGAAAGAATCACCAGCAGGACAAAGAGTAAATTGAGATTGATTAATTTTTTTATAATAATTAGTATCAAGATAATTGCGTTTATTTTTTTTAACTTCTTTAGGAACAAATCCATTAGTTTTCAAAGTGAAATCGAATAAACCTTTTTCAACATAATTTTCTTTAGTTTTTTTATCGGTAAATTGAAGATAACAATTATCATTAAATTTATTATTAATAAAATCAATAATCCAACTTCGATTAACAGAAGTGAGGTGATCAACTTTCAAAGAACCAATGAAAGTATATTTATATTTTTTTTCATTTGATAATGAGGAGCAAAATCCGTAGAATCTTTTAGGGAAAATACAATAATCGGTATTAATAAACTTTTTTTTTTTAGGTTTTAGATTAAGTTCTTTTAAAGCTTCATTGTACCAAAGAATCATTTTGGGACAAAAACAATTGTAATAATGAAGTGATGATGAATTATTATTCATATTAATTTATTTAGTATTAATATTAAATAATATATTATTTATAATTATTAATTTTTTTTTTTTTATAGATAAAAATAAAATAAATATATCAAATGAGTTTATAGAATATAATGAGAAGAATGAATAAAATGAATAGAATTAAAATGATAAAGAGAAAAAATGTAAATAAAAAAATGAAAAAAAAGAAAAATCAAAGAAACAAAAAAGAGTTAGACCAAAAAGACTTATATCCAAAACTTTCAGAAAGTTCATGTACCGTTGATATTTCTAATAAAGATATTGAAATCATTCCACAAGTGGAAGTGATGAATAATAAATGTGCATTTATTATTCCATTGCATCCAAAACATTATAATTATGGATTGTATATATTTAATTATTTATTAGATAAAAATGTAGATTTATATTTTGTTTTTACGAATAAAAATGATAAAGATAATTTTAAATTAATGATAGAAGAAAAAAATAAGGAAAATTTAAATTTTTTAATTTTAAATGAATATGTAAATTTAAATATAGTAAAAAAGACAAATAGTTTTGTATCAATAAAAAAAATATTTGCATTATCGAAATTATATAAAAAATATGATTATATAAGTTGTATAGATTCAGAAATAAGATTTTTAGATAGTAATACTAATTATTATAATACAATGAAGAATATAGTAGATAAAAAGACTATATGTGGTGGTACATTACCAAAAAATGCGAAGGAGAAAAAAATAGTTCAGGATTCGTTATTAAGATTAACAGAAAAAAAATATCATAAAAAATTAAAAAATTTATCAAATAATTTTAGAGTATATACATGGTGGTGTAATTTACCAGTATATGATTGTAAAATAACAGAATATTTTTTAAAATGGATAAATTTTAAAAACAATACATTAGAACGCTTCAGTTGGAATGTATTTGATGATATGACATATAATTTTTATTGTATATTAAAACATGGTTATGTATTAAAACATATAAATAGTTTATTAAGTTTAGAATATAGCGATACAAAATTAATTGAAGAAGTAGATAAGGATATATGTAAGTTATATTGGGTCAATAATAAAGCATATAACCAAAATAAATTGTATTATGAGGAAAATAATTTTATGTTAGTTTATCATTTAGATAGATACTAAAAATACAAAAAAAATTGGATTAATATTAAATAATATATTATTTATAATTATTAATTTTTTTATTATTTAACAAGTTCAAACCGGACTAATTCGTCACCTATTATAGTTTGGGTACCATTGCGGTGTTTGATAACGTGGTATCTGGAAGAACAGTTATGTGTTTTGTAGATATGGACATAAACCTGTCCGAAGAACGGATGGTTAATGGGAACCATACAGAGATAAATATTGGGAAATACCATCTTTTTTAACGTATATAAATAAATATTAATAGATTAAACAATAAACTATCAATTTTTTATAATTAATCAAACGTAAATAAAAAAAAACATGAAAATATATAAATAAGAAACATTTTATGATAGAGATAAGTATAAAATTCGAATGGATACTAGAAACAATTTGGCTTTATTAAAAGAGTTGATTGTGTTTAGTGGTTCGATACATAATCCAATTTCAAAATCTGAATTATTATTTAAACTAATTCATCATGGATTATATGAATGTGCAGAGTGGTTGTTTTTGAAGCATCCAGAACTGATTAATATTAAAGTTTTTAATGAATGTATGAATCGTATCTGTTATCAAGGACAAGTCGAGAAGGCTAAATGGTTTTTGGATATCAAACCTGAATTTATTGAATTGTACGATTACCATCAAATTTATAGAAATGTAATTGCATCAAATAATGTAGAAATCGCAAGCTGGTTTTATTCAATAAAACCAGATATTCAATCACCTTTTGTTAGGTTTGAAGAGATTAGTGCTGAAGGACCTTTAGAAATGGTTCAATGGTATTATCATACTTATGGAGAAAACATTAAAAACGAAGATTTTACACATGCAATTTTGAAAGCTTGTAAGAAGGGACAATTGAAAATTGCTCAATGGCTTTATTCAATGAGACCTACAATTAAACATGATTTCGAGGCTTATTTTCAATTTGCATGCAAGAATGGATACATGGACATTGTAGAATGGATTATGTCGGTTAATCCAGACACAGACATTACTCAAAGAAAAGAATATGTATTTACATATGCATGCAGAAGAGGTTCATTTGAAACAATTAAATGGTTATATTCAGAATTATTAGAGAAACACAATATTGAATTAAATATTAATATTTCTGACTATGGATATGAAGGTGACGAAAAAAAAGGGGAGAATTTTGTAGATGCATGCACTTATGGACGTTTAGATGTAGCAAAATGGTTATTAGAAAAGGTTCCAAGAAGTGATTTTGAAGAGAATTATGGACCAATTATTAACAAAGCATTTAAAGAAACATTTGGATATGGAAATTTAGAAGTAGCACAATGGTTGCAATCTATCAGACCTAGCCACTTTAGAGGTTTAAGTTTTTGTGAAAACTACGACATGATTGAATTAGCATGTCAAAGAGGACATATTAATATTGTAGAATGGTTGTTTGAAAAAGATAATGATTTGAAAGAAGATGTGATGGATAATATTGATGAAATATTTGAAAAAGTTTGTGAACAATCAGAATTAAATTGTGCAAAGTGGGTTTATTCAATGAAACCAGATATCGATATTACAATGAAAAATCACAAAATTTTTAAGAGATTATGTGAAATCATAGGATGGGGAGGTGTTAAAGATAAATTAGAATTCTTAGAATGGATTATTTCAATGAAAAAAGATATTTATAGTGTTAAGACTATATATAGTAAACATGGAATGCAAATGAAAGCATTAATAAAAGATGACAGCACACTGACGGCAAATGAATTTGTCAAGATTGAAGAAAGTGAAAACGAATCTTATGAAGAGGATAGTGAATCTGATTTTGATTAAGATGAAAAAACACTAATATATTAATATTATCAATAACTTGATGTTTTTTCAAAAAATTATAAAATAAAAACGATTGATAGATTCAGCCCTTAGATTTGACATAAGCATTGTGTATTAGCTGAGCTTTGTATCTTTCAATGTGATCCCACATTCTGGTAGTCATTTCAGATCTGAAGCGTACCATACAATTCATATCGTCTGGAAATTCGATAGACATTGCACCATCATCGTGAAAAACATATTCAAAGTTGATTTTTCTTTTTTTCATGCAATTGTTTCTAAAGATACAAGCATCTAGCATGTTGCCATCAGAATCACGAAGTCTGACACTTCTAAAATACGCATAGTACTCATCCCCACCATCTTTTTTAGTGACGATGTAATAAGGGCAATTAACAGTTAAAGGCATTATATATAAGATAATTAACAAAAAAATAATAATAGATTGAAAAAGCTGTAAATTTTTATTAGCTTGCGAATAAAATAATAATATATAACGTATTATATTTTTATTATTTAATAAAGGTAAAAATACTAAAAAATATGACTTAAAGAATTTATAATAAAAATAACAAATATATAAAATGTTATTTAGAAATATATTAATTAAAAATAATATCATAAAAAATAGAAGATTATTATCAACATCTTCTAAATTATTATCAAAATTAGATAATGTGTTTATTGTAGGATTATCATTAAGAAAATATTTAATAGGTTTTGGTATATCATTTGTTGGTATAACAGGATATACATACAATAATGCTATGAATAAAGAGTGGAATAAATATAAACCGTATACAAAATTTCTGGAAACATGTTTGTTATCATTAGCTTTATCACCAATATGGCCGATTGTTGTTCCTCCATTATCAATAATAGTTATGTGTAATGAAATAACAGATTTTGCAATAAGAAAAGATAAAGAATATGAAATAAAGCAAAAAATGATAGAAAATGAGGAAAAAATAGATAAATAATTTAATATTATTTATATCTAAAGTGACATATAAAGATGAGTAAAAAAATAGATTGGTGTAAAAAAGAAACAGAAGAATTATCAAAAATGTTTTATAAAAAATTAAAGTCACCATTATATAAAAAGTGTGAAAAAATAAATGATCCTAAAAAAAAGATGAAATGTTATGATGAACAAGATAAAGAATATTATAAAACTATCAATGGTAAAAAACATTTGAAAATAAAAAAGAATTTAGATGAGTGTTATGTTAAGGAAATAAAGAATAGAGGATGTTTAGAAAAGAAAAAGCAATATGATGATGCAAGTAAAAAATCTGCAAAAGTTTATGGAAAATTATTTAAATTGATAGAAAAAATGAATAAAAAATGTGGTAAAATAAGTGATAAAAATAAACAAAAGAAATGTGGAGCTACATTTGATAAAGAATTAAAATATTATTTTAAATCAAAAGAAGTTAAAAATTTAGATAAAGAGTATAAAAAAACACAAAAAGAATTTATAAAATGTATGGAAAAAAGTTAAAAATATAATATTAATAAATAAATGGATAATCAAACATATTTGAAGATGATATATATTTTTAATAAGTTTTATTGAAAAGATTTTTATTCTTTTCATATGCATTTTTATCGAAATTGTTGATATCTACATCAATAGTGTATTTTTTATATGTTTCATAATACATATTAGCATATTTGCCAATCGGAACATCGGTATTAGGATATTTTATATTTGAAATATGATAAATAGCATCTGTATAATTATATTTTTCAATGATGTATTTAATATAATCATTAAAATTGTGATCGGTTATTTTTTTGAATTTTTCCATTTTCTAAGTAAACAAAATATTTTAATTCTTAAGTTGATACGCTAAAGATAATATTATATCACTCTTGGCTTCTATTATAATTGTTTTCCTTAAAAAGGAAAACGTATTCTTTATTTAGTTCTTAAATAATAATTTTATTAGAACATAAAATAAAATTAATATATATAAATTAATATAAAAACTAATAAATAATGAGTGATATTGAGATTTGCACAAGTTGCAAACAATCTTTTGAAATTGATTTTTGTGAATTAACTTCAGGAAATGTATTAAGGGGTGAAATATATTTCTTTTGTCGCAATTGTTATAATCTTTATTTTAATAAAACTTTCAATTATGAAAATGGTATTCCAAATGGACATTTAGATCTACCTGAAAAAACATTAGAATTTATTAATAAAGATGGATTTAAAATAGAAATTGTTCAAAAAGGATATATATTCAATAGTATTAAACAGATGAATATTGAAGGAACATTAATATATGAAAAACATTTTTTATCATTTGAAACTCCTCAAAGCGATTTTAAAGATATTCGTAATTATTTTGTGAGAAAATATTATGATAATGGTTTATTAAAATATGAATCTTATAAAGTAGGTTATTATGAAAAATATAAAGAAATGTTTACTCATTATACTAGTCCTATTAAAGAATGGTATCCTAATGGAGTTTTACAATCAGAGAAGCTTCCAAATGTTTTTGAAAAAACATATGATGATGAAGGTTATTTATTAGAAGATAATAGTTATAAAAATACAAGTCAAATTAAAAAAAAATGGTATAAAGATATTGATATGTGTGTAGTGAAGAGTGATTTTATGGACTATTATGGAGATATTGAAGAAAACATTTATGTTTTAGATAGATTTGGAAATAAATATAAAGGTGCGTTTGATAAATTAGATAATTTGGTACCATATACTATTAATCAAGAATCAAATGTAAAAGAATACAGAATTATAAATAAAAAATATGATGAATTATATAGGGAATGGTTTGAAAATGGTATTTTAGCGAAAGATATTTTTAGAAAATATCCACGAATAAATTGGGCAAATCATATTGAAGTATTAAATGGTAATTATAAGATATATAATTTACAAGGTGTGTTAGTTGAAGAAGTAACATATAAAAATGATAAATTAAGTGGAATTTATAGAAAAAGAGATTGGGATAGTAGTATATTGTTAAAAGAATATAATTTCGAAAAGGATAGAATGAATGGATTATGTCGCGAATGGGATCTTTCGGGAAATCTTTTGAAAGAACATAATTATGTGAAAAACAAATTTAATGGATTATGTAGAGAATGGTCATCTTTTGCCGTCAGTGAGACGTCGTCATATAATAGGATTTTGTTGAAAGAACATAATTATAAAGACCATAAATTAGAAGGATTGTGTAGAGAATTTAATGATGAGGGGAACTTGATAAAGAGTGGTAATTTTACAAATGGTAAATGTGTAAATGAAGATGGTAAAAAAGTTATAATCAAGAAGATGGAGATTATAAGTTTATAATTTTGATAAATATTTAATTCAACAAGTATCTTTCAGCATATTTATTTAATTTAATATTATATTTTAATGCATTTTTTGCGGCGATTAATTTAGAATCATTTCTATTAGAATTAAAACCATAATAAAAATTATTTTCACCGACATAAATAATGGTACAATAGTTACCAATATTTTTTTTATTTTTTATTTTAACTGTTTTATTTCCCAAATGGGAAAAAATACATATTTTTTTAGATTTATCTATTTTTGAATAATAATAATTCAAAAATAATCCATTCATATTACAATAATTATTTAATATAACCAATTCATCAACAGAATATTTAGGAAAATATTCTTGTTTTTGATTTATATAGGTATCTTGGTATTGGATTTGATTTTGATTACTCAAATTACTTTGATAAATACCATTTTCTGAACCTAATACAATTAAAGGAGTGATAATAGGATAATTAATTTGGTTTTCCATTTTAATTAATATATTTTAATAATAATTAATAAATATTTGATTAATAATTTTTGTTATCAACATCAATCTCAGATTATAATTATTCATTTTTTTATTTTTTACGTTAATATGATTAAGCATTCATAATACTTTCATCATAAAATTCGTTAAGTTTAATAGTTGTTGAAGAGATACCATCACAGAAAAATCGGTATGTTTTTATGCGCTTCGCTTCTTCATTGGTTAATGATATCACTCATGGCTCCCTCTGGGAGCTGAGTGATAATCGTTTTTCCTGGCTCAGTGAGGGGGAAAACATATTCAAATCTTCATTAAGAAATAAAACTTGATTATTTCGATGGTAAATAAACCCCTTTTTCTTTAAAAGAAAAAGCCGTTTGCGGGAAAAAGAAAAATCTTTATAAAAATATTATTATTTATTTATTATAATATAATTATTATAAGATAATCGTTGGTAGGCGGCTAAAATCTCCCTTGCTAACTAATGCCTTCGGCATTAAACAGCACTCGATTTTACCGTTATCACCTCGCAAGTGTGTTGGTCTACTCGCAAGCTCCCAACGACCAATCC
>JACCDO011469545.1_pt1 | contig 19908 bp, 12 predicted proteins | sample 7446101 | NCBI WGS metagenome assembly JACCDO01 (sample SAMN15323440, study PRJNA562643) | freshwater metagenome | isolation source: river surface water | place: USA:Blue River Watershed | collected 2017-08-16
AGCAATTGGGTGTCAATAAAGTTGAATTGCCCACAATTTCCAATCTTCAAGAAAGATTAAAGAGCTTAATCAATACATCAACGGTAATGTTATTTATGAAAGGTTCACCAAGTGTTCCAAAGTGTGGCTTTAGCAGACAAATTGTCGAAATACTACAGAGCAATAATATCCCATTTGCCTCCTTTGACATACTTTCAGACGAAGAAGTTCGCGCTGGACTAAAAACGTACTCTGACTGGCCTACTTACCCCCAGTTATACGTCAATGGTGTTCTAATGGGAGGTCTAGATATCGTGAAGGAAATGGCAGCGCAGGGCGATTTGAAAGAGCAATTGGGAGTTTAAGTTAACGCAATTTCTGTTGTATATATAAATAGTACAAGTTATATTCTGCCTGAGTGAATTATGTTTGATTTTTTCAATTTATCGTGTTGAATAAAAAGTTTATCCGCTATTGCATAAGCATGAAGATTTCCAGCATTGATCAGGGCGCCGATATAGTTATCTACTGGGCCACTGATTGGCAAATGCTGGTTTAAAATCAATTCCAAGCTTTTGCCTTTGACCAAGTACGCATGCAGACCGTGAACATAGTTTATTCTGCGAAATCTTATTTTTTCCTTTCTGAACTCATTTAAATTCATGGAATTATTTGCAAAATAGCCCAGAAAAAGTATGTCAAAGTCACTAGGGATTACATTGTGGACAAGTTGGTTGATGAACTTTTTAGCGCGCTGTCTATTCGCTTTTAGTCGTGCGTCATCTTCCAAAATAAAGTACCAATCGTCTTGAATCCCTAGTGAATTTGTGATCATAACAGGTTCATAGTTCATATTAGAAATACTAGTAAACCTTAGCACGCCTTTGATCACGTTTCTCATATCCTTACTAATACTCAGCGTGCTATTCGGAGGGTGTGCTACTGATGCAACTTTATCGATGGGAATATTCAGAAAATTGCGTCTGTAATCAACAATAATGCGCCATACCGCTAAGTGGGATGCCGCACACGCTCTTTCTGTGTCTGTCATCGGGATCGTCTTGCTATTGAATGTATTGGTTACAAACTTGCAATTCAGAGATGAATCCCAATTTACAACAACATCAGTCTCCGGTATATGATATTTGTCTGCGGAATGCACCAGTTCTTTCGCATCAATAGCGGCGTACCGTATCGCAATCATGCCTTCTTCTTTGCACAGCTTCATCATTTGGTTGAACCTGTCATACCTCCTGTTTAGATTAATGACGAATATAGGGAGTTTGGTTTGTTGGAGCGACGCCCAATGCAGTTCTTCTTGTGTCCTCTCTTCGCTTTTAAGGATTCTTATGGCTGAAATAATCTCGTGTATTATGTCAGCTCTGGAGCAAACATCCAATCCAAAGTCGGAGTACGTGGTTATCATATATTGTATTGTCGTATGGACTAACGGCAATAACACTTTCCTCTCCGACTCGTTGAGACGGTTAAGAGATGATGAAGCCACAGCCAACAAGCTGCGCAAGGAGCATAAGACTATGAAATTCATTCTTTCGATGCAAGCGATCGTCACATATGACGACAAATCAGCACAGATTTCTCTCAATTTAACTTGCAATTTGTCGCTGTCTTCAAAGGCGCCTGTTGTCAACGTCTCTATACACGTGTCCAAGAATATGCATGCATCAAGTAGTAGGTCCGGAGAAACCGTGCCAAGTGCAAACAATTGGATGGACTTGACGTCTATTGGCTGCGTCCTGCCCTGGTGCTTGTACCAACTTACATTCATTTTCTTCAGATATTGCCTTCCTTGGTTCAACTTGACGTTGATTTTTGACTCTAGCAGTAAGTCTTGCCCGCCAAAGTTTGATCGCCAGCCAGTATTTAAACCGTCAAATTCAGTGAAATAAATCGATTCGAAGAGAATTTTAATGGTATTCAAGGAGCCGACAATACTTGCCGCTGTTGGTGCAGGCAGCCCACCGGCTACTGTTACCTTGCTCGTCCAAAAAGTAATATAATAATCAAGAGCATGCTTCTCCAGCGAAAATGGATCTAAAGAACCAGCATCGAGTGGGACGCACGGCAATTCTTGAGATATAACCCGTGTGGCGTAACTACTCACAGTGCAGACAGACTTAAACTGACAAATTTCGAGGAAGTTACTACACATTTCACTTTGCTGCTTTACGAAATCTAAACCAACGTCACCGAAAGGATCGCACAAGGATGACGCCGATGGTGAGTATGCTATGGTCTGCAAAGCTCCGAAAAATCCTTCCCCGCGAGCGTTGAGTAGCGTTTTCATATACATCGATCTTGGTACTAGACTACTCTGGTCACTTAAATAATTATGTGAAATTATATCTCTGATACTTTTCACACCTCCGAGCAGACCTGTATCAGACAGAGGATCGCCTTTTAAAGAATCTAACGCGCACATTGTTTTCCCGTCCGCATTTGCAGTATCACTTAAGGTCAAACTACTTAGTAAGTCAATACATAAGCAGCCCAAGCACGCGACAACACTGGCCGAATTGAATGAAAAAACGGGACAAATAGTCTCCAAGTATGCACTTATATCTCTACAGTGCAGCTCGTATCTATTCGCAAGAGAGGACACCATCGATTTTAGTAGCACACGGAACACTTCATCATGCAAAATGCTCAGCATGGCGTACTTAGGTGGGTCAGAATCTCTCGGAGTAAAGCATGAATGGAAAAGTCCATACAAGGAGCCGATATTTAGTTCCGTTCCAAACGACTGCACTGAAAGTGATAACCCTGTTATAAATTGAAGCAGCAACGACGCAAAGTTAGGGACAGTTGTTACTATATTGCAAAAAGCGGTTGTGTAAAGGAATAAATATATCTGGTCCTTCACATCAGTGGAAAGTTTCACGCTACTTTCCGTTGGCGGAATGTCCTGACTAACTACAGCTTTTTGAACTTTATCCTCGTGTTCGAGATCAACTACCTCATTCTTATACGTCAACAAATCGTCAGCATCATCACGGCTTTCCGATGTTATGTCCTCTGCTATTTCTTTTGATTCGTCTTCTAAATCGACGATGTAATTATTCAAATGGCTTTCGCTATCAACACCAAAAGACTCGTTGCCGTCGTATACAAGGTTGCTGTTGGCTCCATCCCCGTGATCAATTTCAGTATTTAATTGAAGTTCATCTCGCACAATATTAACATTGTGCACAACATACAGCAAAGGGTGCCGCAGCTGGCTTTTAATGAAGCCTAATATACTAGTATGCAAAGAACACACGAAGTTGTTGATGTAAGAGTGACCATATGGATAGTGAGCGAATGACTGTATTATTGCAGTATACAAGTACATTTGAGATCGCGTCTCTTGTAAGATGCGTTTAATAGTGGCTAATTTATCCGCCCCGGCGGACTCGCTTTTCATAGTATTTGCACAGCATTCATCCACGATTTCCTTACATATAGCGAGTAATTCATTCAGCACAATACTGTGTGAAAACGAGAACAAAGCCAATGAGATGTCGCCAACATTGTCGGATTTTACACATTTGAATAGTGCATAGACTATCTTATTATTGCCGACGCTACTATTTCTGTAGACAGCTTTGTTGCCATCTAACAAGTCAAAACGCGATTCTTTCTTCTTGCCATTAACTCGAAAATACATTATATTAGGATCTAAATATTTGCCACCTTCATTTATCGCTATTAATCTGTTATACTTAGCGTCATCGGCTTCACTGTTTAAACTGCTATTTATATAAAGGTCATTAAGTTTGTTATAACATGCGTCGAATTGATTTTTATTATCAAACATATTTGTATTTAGTGCTTTCATTTTTTTTGTTGGAATGGTTTCAAGTATTTCATTTTCATCATTTTTAAGATTGTTTCGGGTTCTCTTTAATTTGTCACATTTTATGGTTAAAGTTTCAATATCTTCTTTCAACTTTGATATAGTATTATTTGCAGCTTGTAATGCCACCACGATTTTTGATAAATCGGAAGAACTATCGTGCTGATTTATTTTTGATGAAGTTATATCACAAGAGCTGTTAGTTTCTGCTTGGATTGCTTTTGTTACACCATTATTAGCTTTTAATGTATTTACACCAATGAAATCCTCCAAGTCCCTATTCTCCTTCAATAATTCTCGCTTTTTATCCAACAAGGAAACAATAACAGTATTAGCCTTCAATAATGCCGCATGATACGGAGTTAAATCCATAATGGTAAACTTGGCATGAACGTATATAAAATAGTCTCTACGTATACATATTCACTCAAGAAGCCTGGCCATATGGACGGCGTATGGATAGAATTCCTATTCCGATCGCTAGATTTTCAGGCTTTGAATGTAGTACCGCCGTACAACAGTGCCTAATTAAATCGGTGATAGTAGTAGTATTTGACGAGTAAGTGATGAATACATCATAAAGGAAAAATTGCCTTAAAATAATTCCAAAGTTTATAAGAAATTCTTTAAAATATTCTAAGGTTTCCTAACGGTCAGGAAGGGATTTGGAAGTTCATGCAATCCGATGCAAGCTGAACATGAGAAAATTCAAAAGATACGCATAGATTAGTCCTATAAAGCATCAGCAACTACAGCACCAACATCGCACCCATCGTCCATATGCTTCATATTTACATATAAATTAGTTATTTAACATTTACATATAAATTGGTTATTTGATATGTTGTTCATTTGTATAGTTTCTTACTTATTCATAATATTCGTTGAAATGGTGCGTTCAACATATTATATAACAACAATAGTTGGCACATCTCAATGTGGCACTCAAATAGATAGATACGAGTCTGCTACAAGCTATAAATTATCCAATCCCGCTGGAATAGCATTAGATAGTTCAAATAATTTATACGTAGCTTCCGAAAGTGAATATGTACTAAAATTGAATAGTTCTTCATTACTTACAATCATAGGTGGTAATACCAATGTGGGTTTCAATCAAGATAATGTTGCGGGCACAAGTTCGTGTATAAACTCACCGCTTGGTTTTGATATTGATGGTTCCAATAATCTTTACATAGCTGAATCAGGTTATGGTCACGCAAGAATTCGCAAAATTAGTTTGGCCACTGGAATTATTACTACCATAGCAGGTGGTTCGATTGATGGATATTCTGGGGATGGAAATCCTGCTACAAGTGCGTATTTAAGTTATCCGCATGATGTAAAGTATGACAAAAATAACAATTACATCTATATTTCTGATTATGGTAATAATGTAATCAGAAAAGTAGCTTCTGGATATATTACTACATTTGCTGGTCAGTATGGGAAAAAAGACAGTACGACTGTGTCTAATGGAGATGGTGGTAAAGCTACGAGTGCAATAGTAGATGTACAAGGAATAGCTCTTGATAGTAGCGGGAATGTATACATTGCAGATGAATATAATGCTCGAATTCGAAGAGTAAATATTACAACCAATATTATTAGCACATTCGCAGGAACTGGCAGCCCTGGAACATCAACCGCTTCAGGTTCTGCAACTTCAATAGCTATTTACAAACCTTACGGCATTGCTATTTATCAGAATAATCTCTATTTTTCTGATCAAACGAATGTTATAAGAGTTGTTAGTCTCACTAGCAACCAAATGAGCGTGTTTGTTGGAGGCGGTTCATCGACATCAAACGGACTAGCATCCAATGCAATACTACAAACACCAACATACTTGACCTTTGATTCAACAGGTAATTTATACGTTACGCTTAATAAAGGATGTCAGGTTCGAGTCATAACTACTGAAAGTCCAACGAATTCACCAACAAAATCACCTAATTCAACCCCAAGTCCGACGGTAAGACCCAGTAGGACACCGACATCTATCCCCACAACTGCTACACCTACCACTCCTACTACAAGACCTACGAGTTCAATGCCATCACGTAATCCGACAATATCACCCACTATTAAGCCAACATCGGCATCTCCGAGTACTACAATGTCACCCTCAACTTCACCTACATTTTTACCAACGACGGCACCTTCATCAGCTCCGACATCATCACCGACGTCGAAACCAAGTCATAAAAGTATCGATGTAACCACATTTAATGTTGTTGGCACAACTTTGACGTCGCAAGTTGCCGAGCAAAAGACAAAATTCTATTTGTCTTCTTATGTAGGTTATTTTTTCGGTTTCTTTCTGGTGTTGTTTCTCCTTGACAAGTCTAAGTATGGAAAAGGTTACACAGATGCATTACATGAATCCGCGTACAATTCAAATACTCATAAACCCGTTGAAGCGTCAAAAATATTGCTCGGACTAACGAGTCAAGAGCAGCAAAGTTTGTTCGTGAAAAACATTCTGAGAAAAAACCAGTTACTACTAGATGTCGCGGAAATTGAATTACTGCGAGATTCTTCACTAGTTAAAAGCAATCAAGCAGATGCAGAGAGTAAAGCTGTGTCTGAAGATAGCAAGAAACCACGTTATTCGGAAGTATTCTATGCCTACATTTCTGCGAAATGCACATTGTTTAATAGCGCACCAATACTCTACGCGGAAGGTCTCAAGTTTCGCTTGTTTAACGAACAGTATGAGCTACCTGTTGGCATGTTCGAAGACTTTGTTATATTCCTATGCAACAACCACCCTTTGTTTTCATGCATTTATGCGTGCAAAGGCTCTCCGTTGAGTCGGCAAGGACATAGGTTTGTGTATATACTACAGACCTCTATTGCATTCTTTTTGAGATCAGTTTCGTCGGGTATAATTGGGTTTTTTGGCCTTCCAACCTCCGCTGTTACACCAATATTTTCTATATTGGTTATCACCCCTTTAACCGTAGCCGCTGGTGCTTTAATTAAAACTGTGTACACGTGCTCTCCTTTGAAGAACAATATGAAGATCTACTTGAAGTATCCAAATATTGAATACAAGTTGAAAATTATAGCTAAATTTGTTATACTCCCGTTGTTTGTGTTTGGAACAGTTGGGCTGCTAGTACTTGCAGCGATCTACAGCACGGGGAAGAACCAAGCGCTTATTATATTTGAGTTCTTCTTAACAGTGCAAGTACCTGCTATTTTTTTAGAGTTAGTTTATACGCTTCTTGCATATTACCCATCATACTACTACAGTATGGAGGTAAATTTCATTGGATTCAGCAAGTGTTTAGTACTTATTGGACTAGTTTATGGCGAAAAGTATTTGAAACAAAGTAAAGCTGTCAATAATCACGTACACTCACGTACTTTATTTGGCGGCATTATTACAATTGAAGCCCTCAGTAGTAGTGATATAGCTATAGCAAAAGGCTGGATCACCGAATGTAACCGGGACAATAACGACTATAATTTGGATGCGAGCAACATTTACTCATTTACCAACGGCAGATTGAGCAATTCCGATTTAGTTCTAAATCCGATGATGATAGTAAAATCTACCAAGACCGAGCCAGTGCAGACCGTAGTTCATCAACCGGTTACGCCTTCTACAGGCGAAGCAGAGAGTCTAGACGAAGTGAATAATGCGCTGTTTCTGCATTTCCAAGAGGAGATGAAATCTTCCAAGAGTCACGAGGTAATTTCGTTTGAAGAGTGGAAGACTCGAAGGAAACAGTTTAAACCTGAAACGAGAAAAAGTTTTGTACAAACTTTCAGAAAATTCGAGGATATTGAGCATAATTTGTTTTCTAAAAGTTCGTAAGCTAAGTAAAATAAATTCTCCTTTATCACTTCAACTCAACACTAACGAGCAGTAATCCCTCGAAGAAAATAAAATTTAAAGAACTCTTAGAGGCTCTTACCTATAGTCTTTTCCTCCCTAACCTAGTACTACCAAGCAGAGGTCATGAATAGTATCAAAATATGATACAGTTAGGCATATTTTTCATATTTTGTGTGACTCTTGTTTGGACTGAAATTATTCAGAATGTAGTTGAACTAGATGGATCCCGAAGTCTGCCTTTAGAGGAAATTATAGAGATTCCATCATTTAATGTACCAATAAAATTAGGTCTGAACATATTTAATTCACCAAATGTTTTCATTTTTCTAATTCTAGATATATAGGTAATATAGAACAATCTAATGCTCAGACGACGATACTATTGTCAGTAGGAGCTGATGTTGACTTTCACACAACAGTGAATGAATTTTGCAACACACATATGATTATCAGGTAAATTACTCGTGACATTTTGTATGCCACGTTTTGTTAAACTTACTGTATTTGATATATATAGCGAATCATGCAATAAGCTGAGAGACATGCACTACCAGTCTTATTTGATAAAAATGAGTAACTATTTAGACAAGCGTGATTATTACAAGAGTATTCGGGATAGTAATAATAAAATTGTTAGTCGAAATCATGCTCATTTTTCAAGTAAATGTAGTAGCTATAACTATTCTAGTGGCGGTAATATCTTGACTGTTGTAAGTGGTTGGTGGGATATAGATGTCAATAAGTATGATACGACGGAGAACAGTAATATATACTTCACAGAATGGTTTTACAATACACTGCCAATAAATATGCCATATATAATGTACACAAACCACGATATTAGGGAATTTGAAAAATATCGAGATAAGAAGCAATATTATACTCACTATGTGCAATGTGATATCGATTCATTTAAATCTTACGAAATATACAATAAAAATTGGACGGATCCTTTGCACATACCATCGTATAAACTCGGTGTAATATGGATAGAGAAATTAAATTTTCTGTTGAAATCCCTTCAGTATTCTAATAGCGAATACTTCGCATGGATAGATGCTGGTATAAATAGATATCGCAGTAAGAAAGTCCCGAATGAGGAATTTAAAAGAGACGTCATTTTATCTTTGCCTAGAAATAGGCTTACGTACGCTTATGTATCAGACATTTACCAGAGCCATTCTTTTTCTGGAGGTTATTTTATTCTGCATCGGACAATTATTCCAACATTACACCATATATTTTATGACGAATATAAACAATGCTCCATAATCTTTAATGATTGGAGATGCGGCTCAGATCAGATACTATTCACCAGGTACCTAGAAGCATTTATTCTACACTGATTTATTATTTTATTTATTTTTCTTTATAACTTAATAGGATACGAGAAAAATATCCTGAATTATTTCATATAGGATCGTATGCATATGGGGATATTAATTTCTTTTGGGCAAACAAATATGCCGAATATTAAATATCAAAATAATTGGTAGACAATATGTAATTATATAGATATAAGGATACAACAATAAAAGTTTTAGTCATCATTATTTCTGGACAGAATAGCTCTATTTTCTAACGTCTGTTTTACCTCAGCCTCATCTAACCACTCTGAAAATACATCTATTGGATCTGTTAGAGAATTTATACTAGTCTGAAACCTAGCTTCACACATTCTACAGTATAGATCACCAATCATTGTATTGAAATCTAACTTACATGCAACAGATGCATCATGATTACAAAATAAACATTTAAAAGTCTTCGCTACTTCCATCTTCTTCTTCTTCTTTACGACCTTCACGGCCTTCTTCCTGCGACCCATCTGATGAAGGGGTGACTTGTTGTAATGGAAGTGTTTGAGTTTGAACAGTGACCAGTGACAAGGCCGGGTCCTTGTTCCTTGAGAGGTCGTTTAGAAGTGTTTTAATCTGTTGTAGAACAATACTAATGATCACGCCAATAGCATCTCCAAATATTAGGCTTGTCCTACTTGTAAATAAAAGGGAATAAAATAAGAACTTTTTTTACGACGGAGTCGGGAACCTAAGAGGCCACAAGAGCTGACGACACATAGCATTACCACATTGAACTAGGCACTTTGCGATGCTGGTATCATAAGTAATAGGGAGGAAGAGTAAATAAAATAAGCCGAGTTCATTGACATAGATAGAACTCAGCATTGTATCCCGTTTTATTGCACCAATAAACTACAATGGCAACTTCCAATGATGAAGGTGTTATGTCGCCTTCAATATTCACAGTAGGTAGAGTTAGTCCAAGGGTAATAAGCGGTGGATCTAGTGAAGGTAAAACATCTGGATTAAGGAAGGGAAAATGGACATCGGAAGAAGAAGCATATTGCAATAAAGTTATATATTTGTTCAATAGAGGTTTGTTGCCTATTCCAACTGGAACAACATTAAGATCATATTTATCGGATAAATTAAATTGTGATCCTATGAGAATTACTAAAAAGTATTCCGGTGCAAGTTGTATTGGTAAACAAGTATTTCAACCAGCTCCACAAGAGTATATACATGAAATGCAAGACCATGAAGAGGAATTATTACGACTAGAAATTGATTTCAAGAATAGATTAGGAAAAAAACTTTTAGCCAGTATTGGTTCTAGTCCAAGACAACCAAGAATAAATAGAGGTGGAAAAAATATCGATGGAGGATCTAATTATGACGATGATGATGATGAGGAGGAGGAGGAGGATTCGTTTGAAATCAAGGATGACACTAACCGAAACCTTGGAATATTAAAGTCTATATCTGCACCCAATTTGTTATATACCGAAAGAAATTCTATGTCTCCACACTCTGGAAGAATTGGAGTTTTTCGTAATAGTTTTAAAAGTAAAAGACATCGAAGTCAATCTGCAGCAGATTTTGTTGACTATGAAAATTATGCCTCAGATGATGCAGCAGCTGGTGATTTACTCATTTCTTTTATGGACACAATGAAAAGAAAGACTAGTAGTGATAGTTTAGATAAAATGGGGACAGGTATAATTATTTTACTATTTATTATACTATTTATTTATTATATTTTTTTCGTAGCTGTTAATGAAATGAAAGTTAGTTCACCATCCACATATGAAATCCATTCTAATAACACAAGTACAAGCGAGGAAGCAATTGTGACGCAACTAATACCGTCATATGAAGAAAGTAATGCCGTAGGATTATCGATGGATACTGCTGACTAAAAGAGCAGCATTATGTAGTTTATTCCTTTGATATATTGTATAAATCATTTATAGTAGTAGTGAGTATATGTTTTATAAAGTATCAAGTAATATGATATTTTAGATTTTGTTGTAAATAGATTTGATTTGTTGTTTAAACCACTATTACTTTTTGCATGTTGACAATATTACATGGACTTTATGTCCGTCAAAATAGTATTTAATGACGGGAAATGATAATTTGTTCTTGAAAGTTTTTTCACTTGGTTATTTTCCGTTGAAGTATTATCTGCCAAGTCCATTGTCTCGTCATTGGTTTTAAGGACTTCATTTAAATTAGACTTCTGACCATCATCAGCACTGTAAGTTGTGTTAGAAATAACAGCCTTATATGCATTCAATATATAATACGATGATTTTGCAAACTAAAGAAAAGTAAGTGAAGTTAATAAAAACGCATAAATGATGGTAGAAATTAGAAAGATATAACCTTTGATCGCACCAAATCTAAAAATATAGGTGATTTGTAAATATATCCGTCAATGCAATAGTATACTTCTAATAATTCAGTTTTAAACTTATTTTCTCGTTTTTGCTTTTTTATAACAAATAAATGAGGTTCTTCAATGTAATTCAAGTCTAATTCATATTCGATACCAGTCAAAAGAAGTAGATTATCAATTGAAGTGCCTATATAAAAATATATCATCACTTAAGTCACATTTGATGTATACTATAAAAGCATTACCTTGAGTTCGTATTATTTGATTGTTAGACTTGGAGTCATAAAATGGCGAAGTATAAAAATATTCAAGAATTGTATGCCTACTTAACCCGAAAGTTTTCAGCCACATTACATCGATGTACTGAGACTCACAAGTATCAATATCCATTCTCAGTAGTTTATTACACTTTTCATGCAGTAGAAGTCGTCAATAACTTTTCTTTGGTGGATTGTCGTCTGTCTCTTCAAACTTTTTATTATTTACTGCGGAATTTTTTTTGACAATTTCCTGTTCTGTTCCTGCTGTAATGCTCTTCGATTGTTGAAGATAGTAATGTACAGTTTAAGTCGCACGACAAAGCAGTTTGACAAAGAGTCTAGATTCGATGGGTGCTTCCGTTCTATTTATGAGTATTAATTTGTATAGGTAGCTAGATAGGTCCGGCCTACCGGGTTTAGTTTGATAATTTCTTTTTGCTGACTCAATACCCCGATTTAGAAGCTGCACAAAATTATTTTTGCAGCAGGTGAATTCATTATGATATGCCTGGTTGTATTTTTGCTGCTTGTTCATTCTGCACAATCACTGCTTCCGATAACTAAATTATTATCATCATCAAGGAGTTCTGGTACTAACCATAATAAACTCCATAAAGCTACCAATGGAGCATCAGTACAAGATTGGAAACCTGATTGGGATTATAAAACGAGCAATAAATTACCATGGCTGGAAGGTGGATATAAATATTGGAATTTTAATGGTTTTAAAATTAACTATTTAAGTGTTGGTGGGAATGAATTGTTTGAAGGAAAGCAAAAACAGCCTATATTATTAATTCATGGATTTGGTGCATCTGTTTATCATTGGCGATATAACATACCATATCTTGCAAGAAAATATCACGTTTATGCGATAGATTTATTAGGATTCGGATTATCCGATAAACCAATTTTAGATTATTCAGCAGAGTTATGGCGTGATCAAGTGTTAGCATTCATTAAAGAAATCATTTATGTTGAAACTAAAAAGCCAGTTGTCACGATTGGGAACTCTCTCGGTGGATTTACTGCATTATATGCAGCAAGTAAATCGAATAATAATAAAGATAATTTAGTAAATGGATGCGTTTTGGTAAATAGTGCTGGACGATTTAAGGTTCCAGGAGCTGAAAATGAAGCAGCTAATGATGAAAAAAATGAAGGATTTATCGACAAAATTAAAGCAGCAGTTCAACGATTTATCATTTCGTTATCATTTATTTATACAAAACAACCAGCTAGAATAGAACAAGTATTGAGGCAAGTTTATCCTATAAATCCCGGAAATGTTGATCCTGAACTTGTCCGATCAATACAGTATCCTTCATTTCATCCAAATGCTGCAGAAGTCTTTTATCGTGTCATTGCTAAAAATGGCAACGGTCCACCTGCTTTAATAAATGATTTGTTGGACAATTTTAAACTTCCTTTAATGCTATTATGGGGTGTCAATGATCCGTGGATAAGGCCTAAAGCGGCAGACATGATACAGGAAATTTATCCTTCAGCAACACGAGTTAATCTTGATGCAGGACACTGTCCTCACGATGAATCACCAGATGATTGTAATAGAGCAATTGAAAATTTCTTGGAAACTTTACAAGCATGAGTATAAATCAAAATTTTGAAGTTTGTAATTACTGTTATTATATTTACCATTTCTCTTGTCATACCATAGCATATAGGATGGAACATAGGTCCTTAATCCCTCCGTCATCGAGAAATTCCAGAATTTCCTCTTGCGTTCAGACTAAATTTGTTGATGTTTACATGTAAATGAAGCGTTCATACAAACTGTCGATGGTAGAGCAAGCTAGAAAAATATTTCGAACTATTCTGACGATTGTGATTGTATTACTAACCCTATTTGTATTTATCGGATGTAGCTACAATTATCTAGGTAAAAAATATGCCAGGGCACATTATAGCTCGCATGATGAATGTCGACGTGAAATTTACTTGATACAAGATCCTGACACTGATATCATGTGCTGTGATGAGAAAAAACATCAATATAATTGGATTTGTATAGCTAGATTTGATTATTTCAATGAAAAATTTAGTTCAAAATTAGCATTCATAATACCTTTAATTCCACTCGTATGCAACTTATTTTCAGATCTTATATTTGCAACTAGAAGTACTAATGAGAAAGTCGAATCATTATCGGTGAAAAGTAATATTACTTCTCACTTCTTAAGATTATTACTCTATATAGTAATTTTTGCATTTCGGACAGTTACTCTATACTTGATGGCTGAAGAGATACAGAAATACTTTCAATATGACTTATATAATAATAAGGACTGCTGGTATCGTCATATTGTTCGAGAGCAAACATGTAAAGATCATTTCGACTTTTCGGATCACGTAGTATTACATGCTGCTCATTATTTAGTTCCATGTGCTGGAGAAGTAGCATATGCATTTACACAATATTATATTCGAAAATTTGATTTGTTGACTGCATTGGCGCGATATTTTATCACTATAATTGTCTCAACAATTACGATGGTAATAAGTTTTCGAGCAGTTCTATTTACTGGAATGTTCTTTCATACTCCACTAGAGACAATCGTTGGATATATGATTGTCACTTTGACGGTAATTTTTCCGATCTACATTCTAGCTGGGAATGCCTATTGGACAGCGTGCGTGTTCGGATCAAAACTACGTTGAAGCAACAAAGAAGACCGTGTAAAATTTGTAAATTAGAAATTTATGTACATCATTATTAAATATTATAGACTGCTTTGCTGGCTTATGGTTTGGGCGTATTCCTCGAACTCTAAGTTCCCTTTTGCTAGACCTATGTGACAATGAACACGTCTTAATTCGTTAAAATAATGTTCTTTTAATGCAATTTTTTTTGATTGCTCCAAACAATCAATGGAGCCAGTTATATCACCTTCATCATATTTAATTTGTGACAGCACTTTCCACGCCTTAACTTCTGCTTCGGAATCTCCTAGTGCTTGTACGAGTTGTAAATGTTGCTCAAAACATGTTTTAGCTGTTGCTACATCATTTTTAATTAATGCTAAATTACCTAAATTTCCAACTGCAATTGATTGACCGTATAATGTTTGCATTTTAATAGCGATTCGCAGCGCATCTTGGTAATGCTTTGCGGCTAGTGTTACATTGCCAGCCATTGCTAAACATAAACCAATATTGATATTTGCAACAAATCGACCACCGTCGTCAGGACCAATACTTAAATGTTTATTATGATATTCAATAGCGATATTGATGTATTCAATGTTACTACTGTTTAAAGTGGTTGCTTTTATGATACCAGATTCTGTTTGAGGAGATACCATAAGCATAAAATCAACACCAATACAATTACAAGCACAAGCAGTACCCATAACATCTCCTTGTTGTTCACATAATTGTAAATATAATTTGTAATTTTCTATAGCACTTTGATAATTGCATTGATTATCATGAATAACTCCTAATGATACATACCCAATCGCTTCTTGATCTTTTTTTTCAGCTCTTTTTGAAGAATATGCTAATACGGAAAAATCTTTTATTGCCGTTTTAATTTGTGCATCATGCTGCATATTTACTACAGGTAACTTTTTCTCACTTTCCGAATCTGTATTTACAACTTGTACCCCCGTAGTATTATTATCCTTTAAATTCGATTTATTTAACTGAAATGCTGATGGAGAAAATGTGCTTTCTCTTATTAATTTTTCAACTGATGATCTGATATTTCTCTGTGGCGCATTCACGGGTATACCGACCCTCAAAGGCGCATCATATTGAGGCCTCGTATCAGCAAGCTGAGTGGATTGATCACCAACTTGAGATCCTTCCATTCTTTTGTGTTTCTTGTTTACCCAAAAACTGTCAAGCAAAGCGATTATATTCGGAACCGTACCGGTGATTGCAATATAAAGAAGTAGAAGTAGAAGTAGAGAGCAAGAGGGAGAAGCGACCAACTAATAACGAGTCGTCAATAAGTACCAGCAAGAAGCACGTCTTCGGAATGCACTAAATCAGCAGCAGAATCTTCAGGTCCGGTGGGAGAATTTTAGAAACTGATAAAAAAGTTGGGAAAATAATACTCCCATACCACGGTATATCGTTGGGAATTTCTTCTGGAATGAACATGATGCCTTCGTTTCAATCTCCCAGGACAAAACTGAAAGGAAGGACTATACTGGATTATCACGATGAGAACGATGAGGACAGTAATATTCAAGAAGACACAATAAATAGAATATCACCAAATTCAATCAATAGTACTACTAATAATGAAACAAAATCACATAATATTTTACATGGTCTTCCGGGAGGAATGAATCAAATGAAAATGCCATTCCATTCACCAATAATACCTAATTTTGCACAAATCCCACCGCATATTGGTATGATTCAGGGTTTTCCACTTCCTAATACATACTTTTCACCACATAATAATGCTCAACCATATAACATTCCTGTGAATAATATCAGATATAATAATTATCACCCTCCACAAATGCAGCAACCAATGTACAATAATGAGAAACATAACGATAGTTCTAAACACGATAGTCATGAAATTGTATTATATCAGTCGCCTCCAAAGATTGAAAATAATCTTCATATTAACGATGAAATTAAGCGATTAACGGCTGCACTTGAAGCTGAAGTGAATGATAAAAAGAAAATTGTCATAAAAAATAAAGAATTGACAAACCAGTTAGGAATAAGTAGAAAAGCATTAATAGACATGCAAACACTTTTGAAAGAAGTTAAAGATACAACAGAGGATATGAATAAGAAAAAAGAAAGCAGGGATCGAGAGCTGAGCCGATTAATACATGAGAATAAAGAGTTACATCATAACATATTACGAAGTGAAGCAAATTCAAAGGAGTTGCAATCGCGCATTGATGAATTATTAAGATTTGCAGCAGCCACGAAAGACCGGGATAAAGACGCCAAAGATGATTTAGTTGGAATAACAAAGAAATTCAACAAAGAATTGAACATTTTAAGGGCAGAAATAGATGAAAAAGACGATCTTATTCGTAGCTTAGAGAACAAGGAGAGAAAAAAAGAGGGAATTATTCAAAGCAACTCGCGGGATTTGCTTATTTTGCAGGAAGAGAATCTGAAACTAAAGAACGAAAATCAAAATTTGATAAGCGAAAAGAACATGATTGTTGCCGAGCAACTGTCCCTGAAAAATCAAGTTTCGACGTTAGAAAGTCATTTTAAAAAGTTGCAAACTGAGTGTTATGAACTAAGAAGAGAGAAGACGCTAGTGTTTAGTGAGTATAAAGTAGAAATTGATAGGTTGCGGAGACTAGTCGAGGTTAAAAATGAACAAGAAATTTATGAAAATTCGCTGTTATCAAGGCAGCCACAGGCAGTTGTGAAACCGAAGGCGTCCGATGTCAGCTATGAAGTCCCGAACACATCTGCTGCTAGTAAAATACTAAACATTACTGAAAACAAAATAGAGAAATCAACTCGGTTGCAAGATGCGCCTGCAGTAAATAGTAGTAATCCTCCTGGAAATGAGGTGATATCACAAACAGTTATGATTGATCCAGTAACTGGCAAAAAGGTGATTAAGAAATTAGTGAAGAAACCTAAAGTTAAAGTCGAAGATAATGCTATTGGTATAGAAGCAATTGCAGCTACTAAGTTGCTTGTAGATGGAAAAGTAAAGAAGCCGAAAGTTAATTTAATGGAATTAATTAAACAGAGTGCCGAGTGAGCTTTTATAATTTATATATTATTGATCTATGTGTATATAATGATTGGATAGTTTCAACTTAGCTTTATAATGGTCGCTAAATTTATATACTATCACTGGCTTGTAAGTATCGTTATGTGCATCGTATATTTGTTGACCTAATTTAACCCATACCCAGGTATAGTTATTCAATCGACAACTGACTATACGGAAGCAAAGATGCTTATGGAATAATTTCATTCAGAATGCACAATTAGGAGTTTTTCTGGTCTTTATTTTTCATCTTGTTCCTGCATTCTTTATAAATTGCTGTTATATTGGAACAATCATTACCATCCCGAAGTCCACCCTCGGTAGCTTCTACTTCTTTGACGCATTTCAAGTAATCATTTAAAGGTTTTGCACACGGATCGCTCCTGAGATCGTACGTAGATTGTATGTTACCCATTCTATATGATGTAAGAATGATTTTTTTTTAGATTATAAATTCCGAATTTTGCGGAATTTGCATCATCATATTACATAGTAAGCTGCTGAAACTAATAATAAGTAATACCAAAAGATATATAAGTAATAATCAATTAAAATTAATCAATTAATTATGCTTATTTCGTTTCACTTACGTTTCGCCATGATAATTATTTCAAATTGTATCATAGGTACTAATACCAAAAGTTATGAACTTGTGGTTCATAGTGGGATCGCCTATATTCCTTCATTGCTATTGCTAACTACGCATGTAGTTTTGCTTCTTTCAAGTCGGTAAAGTTAGGGCAATAATCTTGATCAAGGTAAACTTTTGATACAAGAAAGATCGCCTTGGGCACCTTATCACTGTGATGTCATTCCTTGCTCAGCCTCGCGGTTTGCATAATTTCATTAATGAAATCAAAGGTATCAATATTAATGACAATTGTTTCAGATACGCATCTTATCTTCTACTTTCTTAGGTACTGTTTCAAAAGATGATGAACGTAAAAGAGTCGATAAGGAATTGGCTAATATTCGATCTAAGTTTGCTGTATCTGGTTCATTAAAAGCATATCACAAGAAAAAATATATTTGGAAAATGTGCTACATATATATGTTAGGATATGATGTTGATTTTGGTCATGTCGAAGCAATATCACTATTAGCTGCACAAAATTATCAGGAAAAAGCTGTCGGATATATGGCCATATCATTGTTGATCAGACCTGGTGATCAATTGATATCTTTAGTCATAAATTCAATGAGAAATGATTTATTCTCACCATATAACTGGGCACAAACTTTATCTTTAAGTGCTATCAGTAATATTGGTGGCGATGATTTTGCAGAATCTCTTACTCCTGATGTCCAAAGATTGTTATATGATACTATAGATAGATTAGGTGCTGGTCCTACAAACCCCACTATTCCATTCGAAGTAGAACAACGTAATAAATTGAATGTTAGTAAGAAGTGCTGTCTATGTTTATTACGATTATTTCGCACAAATCCAGATCGTTTCGACTTGACTGAAGACACAACATGGCTGAAGTACTTTAAAAAGATCTTGGAGGAGCGGAATATTGGTCTAGTTACCTCTGCAATGAGTCTATTACTGGGATTTACATCTACTGCTCCTCAGTTGTTCAGTTCACTTATACCATTTGTTATCTCCGTCTTGAATAAATTGGCATGTCTGGCGAACATCGATGAGTCATTGTATGAATATTTATATTATAAAATCCCTTCTCCTTGGTGCCAAGTAAAATGTTTACGATTTTTACATTATTTTTCAGCTGAACAAGCATTAACAAATAGCTTGTTAGTAGATGCATTGAGTGAGATATTGAGCAGAAATATTGTTGCGGAATCCGTTAACAAAAGTAATACCGATCATTGCGTGCTATTCGAAGCTGTCAACCTGATTGTAACATATGGTAAAGATGCCGAGGTTGGACTTCGTGAAACAACTCATAATCTCCTAGGTAACTTCTTGAGTGTAAGAGATGCAAATATTAGATACCTTGGAATCGACACTCTTACGTTAGTAGCTAAGTTAGAGGGTCCTAAGTCTATTCAAATGCATCAGTCGATAGTATTACAATCCCTACGAGATCCCGATGTGTCCATCAGAAAGCGCGCACTTGAGGTATTATACCTATGCTGTGACAGTGCAAATGGTGTAGATGTTGTTAATGAATTAGTAAAAGCTTTAGCAGATGCCGATTCAACGATGAAAGAAGAAATGGTGGTGAAAATTGCTATATTGGCAGAGAAGTTCTTGAATGACGACTACGCTTGGTACATAGATACCATGGTCACCGTCATACTACTCGCAGGTGACTACTGTGCCGAGGCTGTGTGGCATCGCGTAGTCTTGATAATTACAAACCATAGTGATACTCATGAATATGCTGCTGAAAAGATGTTCACTGCTATTAAGTCTAAGTGGATACATGAAACTGCCGTTGGTTTAATCGCGTACATACTTGCCGAAGTTGGTTTGAATATTTGTGACCGCGAGAACATGAGTGGACTTGATCAGTTTGCCGCGTTACACAATCATTTTGGTAACTGCTCCACT
>JACCDO011531533.1_pt1 | contig 19908 bp, 20 predicted proteins | sample 7446101 | NCBI WGS metagenome assembly JACCDO01 (sample SAMN15323440, study PRJNA562643) | freshwater metagenome | isolation source: river surface water | place: USA:Blue River Watershed | collected 2017-08-16
CCATCATAAGCTCTGCTCTGCTTCTGCTTGACCTGTTCATCGCCTGGGAACATACCTGAGTTTCCACCCATTTTACCGGTCTGCTTCATGTGCTTATCTTCAGTGTGTGGGAATTTCTCAGATTTGTATGTTGAAGGCTCAACACCCTTATCTGAACCACCCTGGTGATAAGCTAGTCTTTTCAATCTTCTTTCTTCTAGCTCAGCTCTGCTTAGCTTTTCCTTAACCTGCTCATCACCTGGGAACATGCCTGAGTTTCCACCCATTTTACCGGTCTGCTTCATGTGTTTATCTTCGGTATGTGGGAATTTTTCAGACTTATATGTTGATGGCTCTGGAGATTTCTCTGATCCACCCTGGTAATATGCCTTTCTTCTTAGCTCTGCTCTTTTCTTTAGGTTGCTTTCGTTCATTATATCCTCCTTGATAGTTGATAACATATTTATGTAGTTTTGATCTGCTTCTTTTGTTACATGAGTTATTCTTTCGGAATAATCATTATCTGGTAAAACACCACCAGCATCAAATAAGTTTTCTTCAGACGGTGAAGCAATAGTGCCACCAGAAGTACCAGTATAGTCTTTAACATCAAAATCATCTTTTGATACCAGTCCATTTGATGGGCCAACAATCGTTTGTCCGGAAGTAAAACTTTCTTGCGCCCTGTTTGCTCCAACAATATCCTGTGATGTCTTACTTAATAAATTATTATTTTTTAAGAAACTTTTTATTAATTTTTGCCTATCACCAATTGAGCATCCGTCACTACCACATGCTGTTTTAACTATACTTTCTAGATGTTGAGCCTGAGATAGTGATAATGATGTTATCATATCTTCGAATGAAGATACTCCAGAATTTATAAATTCTTGTCTATAATTGTTTAATGAAGCAATACACTTAAGCAATACTGCGCCTGGTTCTGCGGGAGTAACAACCAAAGAATATTCTATTGGTTTTAAACCAACATTAATTTCTCCCCACGCTGCACGCTTTTTTACATGATCACAATATTGATCTGCTGTTTTTGCTTTGTTTTGACACTCAGAACAAACAGATGTTTCTACCGCTGTTCCCATTGATCCGTATCGAACAATTCCAGTTTCAACTTTTTTTGCTAAATCTGCATAATTAACTCTGTCCAATGCGCAAAGACCAACAACTTGCTTTAGTTTTTCATCATAATGTGTATCAAGTATTATTCCGCGAACACCATCAACACTATCTGATACGTGGTCTTTGCATAGTGGTTTTCCTATCCAATCAAATGCAGCTTTTTTCAATTCTATTTCTGGAAATATATCCGAGTTATTATTTTTATGAGGCTTTACATTTCCATGCCATTTCCAGTTATCATCAAAATATCCCCAAGCTCTTTCTTTCCCAATTTTTTTTAAATCACCAGACTCATCTATAAGAGCAGACTCTGCGGCTTTTAAAAATATAATTGAAAAATAAAGAAAGTCATCAGACTTTGGTGCTATAGACTTTATCTCGCTAGCGAGCTTAGTCATCCTATCGACTATAATAGGATCTGCAAGAACAGCATCTTTTGATAAAGGAGTTATATTGTAATCACTATTTCCTATTTTTTTAAACATTTTTATCCTAAATACATTCTAATTAATTAGAATTAGTTGAATTATTTTTTTTGTGTAAAATTTCCTGTGATTTCTTATAAAAACTATTGTTATCACATTCGCATTCTTTTTTACCATTTATAATTATTATTTTTGCAAAACATTTTTTACATATTTCATCATTTTCTTCAACTGATTTTGTTTTATTTTTATCACCAAATTTTAAAAACATTGATTACCCCGATATTATTTTTTGATTTAATATATTTTTAGATATATAATTTATAAAATTATTTGTATTATTCTCAATATCTTCTGTTGATTTTGAAAATTTTAATGTTAAATCAGAAAGTTCTGATAGAAATTTTTCACCATCATCCATGTTATCAACTAATGAAAATATTGCTTCCGCTGCATCAACGTATTGTGAGCAAGAAACCGTCATAGAATCTACTTTCTCCGAAACTGATGAGATATCTTTAACAGAATTCATTATTTTCAATGATGCTTTTATTATCGACAGCATGTTGAAAATTTTCTTTGCATTACGCTTACACGACTGATTATACACACCCTTGTATGATTTTATTTTATCAGGCATTTCTTTTAATTTTGAAAATTCAGAATTATTTTTTTCTATTGCATCAGAAATCAACTCAATCATCTCAGATGCTTGTTTAAAACCATTTAGCGCTTTTTTGGATTCTTGTTTTATGCTATCTGGTATAGGTATTCCGGCTTTTTTATTTATTATTTCTGATGATATATATCTAAAATTATCTCCACCAAAATTTTCAGAAGCAGCTTTTATAATTGATTCTGAATCTATATCATCAGATATATTCATAACTTTTGATGACCATACATTATTTTGCAATATCGTTTCTTCTTCCGCACGCTTTAATATTAAGTTTTTGTAAAGATCATTGCTTCCAATTGTTCTTGTGGCAAAAATAACTATATCTCCAGAAGAAATGCTTTTTGATAATTCTATAAACATTTTTCTAGCAATAGGATTTGTTGTATTATTGCTTGACATAAAATTAGAAAAACTTCCAAGTTTATTTGGTATTAATGATAATTTACCTATAGAAGATGCTTTTTGCAAAAAATCATATACAGGTATATCATGTGCCAAAGTGTATGATTTTTTATTTTCATTTAATTTAAACAATTTTATTGTTGAGTTTGTTGAAAATAAAACATCATCAAAATCAAATATAGATACTTTTCTTGTTGTATTTTGTTCAGATGCAATCTTATTTATTTTTGGCATTTCAAGCATTTTTTTGCAATTTACTACATCATAATAATCTGAGTTTATTTTTATATTACTATGATTGTTTATTTTATAATAAATTGGTTTATCGCTTATTGCCTCACTTATAGATGCTTGTTTTAAGAAATTTTCATTTGAAACTTTTGATACTATAAGTTTATCTCCAACAGATACGCCTAATTTTTCTAAAGAACCTCCTAATACTTCAAAAACATATTTTATATTAGATGCTCCAAATGTAGCAAGATCGCCAGGATTTATATTTTTACAAATCTTTTTTATTTCATTGTTAGAGCCAACAAATGCTATGTCTATTGGAAAATCAACCGTACCCATATGATAAATGACATCTTGTGGTGTTGCATAAGAAAAAATTAAACCAGAGCCATATTTTAATTTTGGATATATTTGAAGTCCTGCAATTTTTTCTTCAATTGTATCAGCTTTATCACAAAAGAAAACAGCTTTTTTTTCTATAGAATATTTATCAAATATATCTATAGATGCTACTTTATCTAGTTCATTCTTTTTTACATAAATTGATGATGTGTTATCATCTGATTCGATGATTTCAAAACCATTATTTTTTATAAAATTATTTGCTTTTTTATTTATATTTAAAAATATACCGCTAGAAACTGGTCTTGAAAATTTTAATACATTTGATATTATTCTTTTCTGATCATTAACATCAAAACCATCCAAATTTATAACAAAGCCAGAAAATTTCTTATGTGGCAAATGATTTCTAAAATCTATCTTAATAAAAGAATCATCAACTGCATTTTTATTTGATGCATATTTTAAAGAAAACTTATATACATCATCAGAATAATTAACGTTATATGTTATGATGTTATCATCATATGATAAGCTACTTATCTTTCTTATTGTTTCATCTAAAAAATTTTTCATCATATTTAATTTAGTTAAACTTACTTGAACTTCAGGATCTTGCTCTGTTTCTGTTACATCTGAAATTTTTCCATTTTCATAACTATCAATCGGAGAAAATTGAGACATCATATTTCCGGGGCTTGGTGACGATGGTTCTTTTTGCGTTGCGTCACTAAAATTATCATTTCTGGAAGTTTCTAATGTTAACAGTGATTCTGATTTTTTATTCATATTTTCCTCAAATGTATCTTTGTATTTCATCAATAACAGTTTTGATGAAATAAGGATCTTTGCCATTTAATATATTTTTTACAAGAGCAATGCTGGTACCTATTGCTGCACCCGCAGGAGCCTTTTTATTTGACATATCCTGTATATTCATATTTGAAATTCTTCTTCTTAAGTTTGCTCTTGCGTTTGCAGAAGATTTTGTTGAAAATTTTGATATCATAATCAAAATTATATAAGCAACATATTTTGCAACAAACTTAGGATCTTTTTCATTAACCTGCGCATTTTTCTTTATAGGATACTTTTCTTTTACATAAAAATATGCATTTTTTATTGCTAAATTTTTATCGATACCATCTGATATAAGTTTTGTAGAATATTCTGAAAAAATAACAGTTAAATCGTTTACTATTTCCATGGCTCTTACTTCGCTTGAATTAAAAATATCATACATATCTTTCATGAATATTTTTTCATAAGGAATCTCTTCTTTATCTTCTGATACTTTTTTTAACAAAAAAGAAACAAAGTTTGATTCTATTTTGTTTAATCTTTTTGATTTTAAAAAAAGAAGATTTTTCTTTAAATTATCTTGATTCAATTTATCTTCAAATTCAGGAGGAAGTCCTGATGATATTGGTCTTGTATCACCAGGCATTATAAATGAAGCTCTTCCTGCATTTTCAGTTGCAGTTTCATCGCTATAATTTATAACAGGAAGATTTTTTACAGGAGGTATATCTTTTGCATCCCTTGATCTGTAAGATATTTTTTTCATATTATTTTCCAAAATCCTTTACTTTGCCAAAGTCAGGATCCTGAACAATGCTTGAAATACTATGTGGCTTCCATTTCTTTGGCTTAAAATAAGACGGGCCATCAGGATCTTTTAATTTACCCTTACCGGTAACAAGATCCTGTGGCGAAAATATAACACTCTTGCCTGATGGCGCCTTTGTTTCATAAAGTGGTGCGGTAGAACCGCCATGTGCATTTTTTTCAATCATAAAAGATTGAATAATATTAGCAGATGAAAATCATTTTTTACTGCTAATTATGCTGGCGGTCCTGACTCCATGCCTGGCATCTCAGACATTCCTGGTAATCCGGGAGATTCACCTGATGTATCTTCACCACTTTCTGGCTTGGTATCTTCTGGTGGCTCTGGTATTGGTTTCTCTGGGTCTATATTTAGAAGCTCAGATAACCTCATATTTCCAAGTATTGCCTTTTCTTTATTTACAACCGCTTCTTGTATAAATTCTTCTCTCAATCTTTTTTGTTCTTCTTCATAACTCAAACCAAGGCTTCTGCATAATGTCTGAACAGATATTTGCTTATTTCCAACGTATGTTCCAAGCATCTGTATATAATCATTCATATCATAAAGATTCATATGATTAAAATCAAGAGATGGTACTTGTAACCTTTTTTCACCATCAACATATTCAAAGAAATCCTGTAATTCGCACATTGGTGCAAATATTTTTCTTTCAAGCCATTTCTTTATCATATTTCTAAATATATCATATCTTTGTCTGAGAACTTCTAAGCCAACAGAAGATGATGCATAGCTTGCACCCTCCTGATCAAAAAGTGTTTTTGGTGCCATTAAACCGTTATAAAGATTGTTCATAATTAGTTCAATGTCACCACCTACATCTAATGTAGAGCCAGAAAATCCAACCCTTTCTACCGCAACATCATTATGTGTAACTATTTTAAAATCTTTGTCATACTGTGCTTCTTCAAATGTTTGTCTAAATGAATCAAGATCTGATTGTGTTGGCTTGTATTCGTTTCCACCAAGCTTAATTAATGTTATTGGGTTAATCATGCCATCTGCTTGTGCAAACTTAGATTCTCTTATTTTATCAAGAAGCATTAAGTCCTTATAAACAGAGACTATTATTGATGTTCCTCTTATATCATATGGTGATGATAATAATTTTAGATGAGATACGTTAAAAGAGTCAAGTGGTATATTTTGATTTTTTCTTACATAATCTACAATATGTTGAGGCAAATTTCTTCTAATTGCAACATCTGCAGGATCAGATGATTGAACCATCTTCTTGAGGTTTGCATCGGGCATCAAAGATATTATTGATTGATCACCGATTACTGATTTTTTAACATGAACATAGTCTGGGTTAAGTACAGTTATTCTGTTCCATACACCAGATGAAGGATCAATTTCTGCATATGGGAATACTTCACCAAGTTTCCAATACTCAAGAGATACGCCATATACTATAGAGTAAAGATCAATTTTTTCTGACCATTCTAGAAAAAACTGTTGGATTTTTTTATTTTTACAAGATATATTTATCTTGCTCATAGGATAACTTGAGTGAAGGTTTATTGCGTTACGTACAACCGGATTGGTATCGTAATATATACGATTCCAAGAATTCATCGTAACTCTATCTCGTGGAAGGTTTAGGTTTGCCAATAAGAATAGTGGCGAAAAAACATCTGGGGCCATTCTATCCGTTGATTGAACTGTTTTTAATGGCCCCATAGGTGATGCAATCGATGCACTCTTTACAATGTTTTTTGCATTTACACCATGTATAACAGATGCAACCGGCCTTCCAGAAGCTGTTTTTTCATCTAAAGATCTGTTGTGTGCATCAGTAATTTCGGCGCGCCTTATGTCTGATAATGAGCTTGCTGCCCTTTTACTCAATTCTGGAGTACTGGCAACATCACCTCTCGAAGTTCTTCTGTTAGTCATATTACATCCTTCTACCTATATGTGCCAAAACTGGTTTTGGTCTTTCTTTTGGACCATCATTTATACCGGGTTTTATTGTAAAACCTTTAGTTAAATCAAATTTATATGCCATATATGCATACATTAGCGCCATTAGCCCATCGTTTGGCGTTGTGCCCTTTATGTATGTTTTTACAGGTTGGCCACCAACAATTTTTATTGAAGATTCCATTGATGTACAATGATCTATAAGCCATTCTATATATTCAAATGATTTCCATGGAAAGCGTATCTTACCCTTTCTAAAGGCATCAAAAATTTCATCAATAACTAAATCTTTGTTGTAACTAATTATTAATTCATCTTCTCTAAATTTAAGAGGTTTTATTAAGTTTCCAGATCCTTGCGCTCCAATAAATTTTGGACCATAATGTTTTTGTAAATCATGCACAACATCTTGACCGAAGAACCAGTCAGATACTCCGGTTTTTACACCAAATCTTTTATACATTTCATGAATTGTTTCTTTTTTATAATCAAAATCTTGTCTTTTTAATTTATGCGCATGTTCAAGTAACAATGTTCCGTTAGGCAAGGCTGATAAAACTACAACGCATGAGTATGATTGACCAACACCATTATCAGATGCATCATCTTTTCCACCCCAGTCAACACCAAGATATGTAACCCTTTCTTTGGGACTTAATTTTTTACTCATTGCTCTTTCAGAGTCTCTACATTTTTCATAAATTTCAGCTTTTGAAATTGGTAATCCGGCGCCAGAATAAAATTCACCAAGAACTTCATTCTTATAAATTCTTTCTGTTTGAAGTGGATTATTCTCTGGCATCAAATTTACAATATTTTCTTTTGTAAAATAAGGTATGTATAATTGATTTAGATGAAATCCAACATACTTTGATTTTTCGCTATCTTTTGAAGCAACCCATTTACCATTTTCTATTGCATCAATTTTATTTTGCTCACATGAGCACATAGGGCATTTAACCGTATTTCCGCCAACCCATATGTCTAACCAATCTTTTGTTTCCGGCAGATAAAATGGATATGTTTTTTTGCAATTTTTGCATCCAAGATGATAATATCTTTGATCAGACAGATCCCACATTGATGAAAAATAACTATTGTTTTCTTTTGGCGTACCAAAGTAAACCTGTATGCCAGAACCAACTGCACCATATTTTGCGGCAGTTAATATTTTTGTTGCATTACCTATAGATTGACCAAGCATATCCTGACATTCATCAAAAAAAATTGCATCTACGGTCATACCTCTTATTCTGTCTGCATCGTCACCGACACTATCAATCCAAAGTGTACCATTAACAAATTGTTTCATAGTAAGGTTATCTGCGGCGTTTGCACTTTTTAATTTATTTTTTTCTATAAAATTATTTTTTGAGCTTCTTATTAGTCCTTCAAGCTTATCTTGCGAAAATCTTTTAACGAAATGCAATGCGGGGAATGCGTGCAGAACACGCATATTTGAATAAAGACCGCCATTTGTAAAAAATAAATCTAAAGCACCAGCCATCATTGTTGCACCAACCTGACGACCTTTTTTTATAACTATTGGTTTTCCGGTTTTTTGAGTAGCTTGAAGTCCAATATATCTATACATATCAGCCATAAACTTCCAGCCATTACCAATAATCCTAAATTCAGATCCATCTAATTTTAAATTATTCTGAATAAAATATGCCGGATCCAAATCTAGGAAGTTAGTTTTTATATTTTCAAAAATTTCTTGTTCTTTTTTTCTTATTTCGCTCATAATTCCTATCTTACATCTGGTGTCCCATGACGATAATAATCAGCCATATCGTCATATCTATCAACTGATGTTGAATCCATTTTTATGTAACTAGCGTCTATTTTACTAGATGGATTTTTTTCTTTCAATGAATTTATATAAGATTTAATTCTATCTATATCTATTTTGATATTATCAAATCCAAGAGCAGAGTGACTCCTACACCTATCAATAACTGCCAATACTGGTAGCTCAGGCTCATTTGAAACAACATCTTTTATATATTTTAAAATTACTTCTACTTTTTTTACATCATCGCAAATACATTTTCCATTACAGCTACACTCTGTTTTAGACGCAACTTTTTGGGCACTATCCTCAGAACCTTCTTTTTTCGAAAGAATATTTCCAAATCCAACTCGATTTTTTATATCATTCATCTTTTCTTCAATTGTTGCAAATTTTTCTGTTTTTGCTGTAGAGATATTTGGATGCAATGGTGGGTTTTTTGCAACCTTATTTATAAAGTCACTAATCCAACCAACAGTGACATTATATTTTTCTTTCTCATTTGTTCTATTTATTTTCATATTTTTTACCTAAAATCCTATGAGAAATAATTTTTTATAAATTCGACGCCATAACTTTCTTCTTCGGATCCCTCTTCTGAAGAAATTGTTCCTCTATCTCTAAATATTGGGAATCCACTATCCATAATTATTTGCATTATAGCTAGCTCTTCTCTTTTATCTAGATTATATTTTTTCTTTAAAAACTCAAAAACATCTTCTAGTGGTTTGCCGCCAGCAACAACGGAGTTTATTACGATTCCAGATATTGCCCTTTCAAACGCCGTTACCACTACTTGCAATTTTGGTGTAAATGCTTCTTTTTGTAAAGCCTCTTTTTGTAAGATGTTTTCAAAAACACCCTCTAGGTCTTCATGACTTACAGAGTCTTCATCATATTCTGATGCGGAAGCTTTTTTAGTATGTTTTTTTGATAATGAATCAGATATCTTTTTTTCAAGTTTTTTCTTATGGTCTTTTAGAACAATTATATCCGACATTATCTTAAATTTAAAATCATTCTCAAGTTCTGATATCGGCAATATTGGAGAAACAGGATCATCTTTTCTTATTGCTGTAGCAATTTCAGATATAAGCTTCTTCAAAAATTTGATTGCAACCTCACACGCTGCTGGGCTTTTACCATCATGCTTTGGAATTTTTGAAGGATACATATCAGAAATGTATGCCATAAATTTCTTTACGTCTCTATCAGACTCCCAATTAGTTTCCTTTTCGGGTTGCTCTTCGGAAAATTCTACAGAATCATGCTCATCATCGTTATCATCAACAAATACACCATCGGTACCAGGAATTGTTTCTCTGTATATTATTTCATTTTGATCTGAGGTATGTTCATCAACAATTTCATTTGTCATAGAAATTGGATCAATAAAATCATTAGACATATTATAATCAACAAGATCATCTTGCTCAGAGAATGCCACTACATATAAATTATCGTATTTTGTTTTACTCATATTTTCTCCAAAAAAATCAAGGTATTAGATTTACTAGTCCATAATAAATAGTTCTTGTGTTATCATCAGAATAATGCGAAAGTGGATAAGATCTAGTTGGTGTGGTTGTATTTCCTACATACATATGCGGATAAATCGGACTACCATTTAATGCTATATTTCCAGCGACACCAAATCCAACATCTTTATCATATTTACAATCAACAGAATCTTTATTATCCATTATTATATCTGCATATGAACATTTTTTATATTCATAATCTGGATTATTTAAAGAAGCTGACAATATAATGCGATAATTATATTCTGGCGCATTATCTTTATTTGAACTATCAATTGGTATCATTTTAAATATATTTTCACCGGCTGTTTTGCAGCCGTCAGTTATATCTAGTCCAAATGGACATTTATTTATTTTTCCTCTAATCATTTGATAAAATGCAAACCATATTAATATATTATTGTGTTATATTATTTAAAACAAGATTATTCGATATGATATAATCTTTGTAGGGACCAACTAATGGTATTTTTTTCTCCAATTTCATATCTTTTATTATAGAATATGTCATATCTGGATTTATTAGTATAGCTTTGTTTATTTCGGCAGTCCGAGAAAAATCATCTTCCGACATATCATTTGAATAATTATTTATAACCCAATCAATTATTTTACCATCTATATTAAAATTAAATTGTACCGCTAGTTTTATTGCTCTAAATATTCTTCTTTTATCATTAGCAAGCGTTATATTAACTGGTGCAGGTGTTCTGATGATTTTATTGCTAATATCGCTCAAGCCGCTTTTGGTTGGATCAAAGACTTCATTTGAAAACATATCTTGATGCATTGAATTTATTGTAAAATCTCTTGAAAATGATTCTAGAAAATTAACATCTTTAGATGTTGTTATCATCCAATCTTTAACATTTTTGTTTTCAACATTTCCGCTAAAATCAAACCCAATAAAATCTGTTGTTACAGATACATGTTTATCCAAAAATATCTTATAACCTTTCTTTTTGTTTATTGCAAATAATAATCCCAATCTGCCACAATCAGGATTAAGTGTTGTGATATCAAGATCTCTCATATCTTCAATGCTTTTCCCGAAAGTAAAGTCTCTTGGTGTTCCACCAACAAAAAATGGTTTATTTAATTTATATTTTTCATGAAGATAATAAAGCATCTTTATATCTTCAGAAACTTTTTCGTAAAAATTGGTCATTATGAGAAATCCATTTTAATTATTTGGTTTCGGTCTCTATGTTGTTCGTATTGTTTTCGGTATTTTCGTTTGCATTGGCTGATTCATCACCAGTAGATCTATCAAATATAGCCCTATTGTTTGACAACATACCAAGCATTTTTGTTACTCGAACCAAACCATATGAATATGAGTCAATTAGCTTACTCTGCGCTTCGGCAAGCTCAGGAAACATTGATGCAATACCAAGCTTATCTAATATAATATCAAATTCTGCAAGGTATCTAATAACCCTTCTATCTGATAACATTCCTGCGATTTGTTCTAGTTTTTTTGATGCATCATCAACATTTACCGTTCCAGATAAAATTTTATCATATTCGTTTGCAGATGGTCCAGGTATCGGTGCAATATTCTCAAGAACCTTCTCTCCAGTTGCCTCGTTGTTTCGCTCGATTGCTCTACGCTCCGCAGATGCTTCTTCTGGCGTCTTTGCGTCTGCCGCTGGTGCTGGCACCTGTCCGGCGTCAGCGCCAGTCATAACCGAACCCTGGCCGCTAGGCTGGGCCTGCTGTGATTCTGGTCCTGGCACCTGAGAAACATCGGTGTCAAGCGGTTGTGCCGTTTCCTGCGCAAACTTAGTTAATATATCAGCACCCTCAGCAAATCCTATCTTTTTAAGACTTTGTGCTGTGCTAAGGCTAACGTCTGATGCAGTTGATTTAAATCTTATCTTGCCAATCTGAACATCTAATTTATGCATTATTTCAGATATTTGCTCATATTTTTCGGGCTCAATAAAATCTTCGCTTTCCTTTAGAATTTTATCAATTCTTCTCCATGCGGTATTAAATTTTTTCTTCCAATCCTTATAAGATGTTCTTACTACAGCCATATCTTTTGCATCATTAACTGTTTTATCAAAATTTGTTGACATCTCAACACCAGATGCATATGGGCTTGAGTCACCAGAATAAGCATCAACTGTTAATGGTAGATAAAAAGAAGATTGTTTTTTCATATTATTTTCCTCGGTAAAGCTATACTTTTTATGATTTCCTTCATTATAGTATTTTAACCATTTTTTAAATTTAAATTTTTCTTCGTCATCATTAAAACTTTTGTCACATATGTTTTCTACGATTAATGAAAAATTTGCATTTTCTTGATTTTCATAAAACTTATTATATATTTGCCTAACTATCTCAGACCACTTTGCAAGATCATATTCTTTATCATATAAGCTTATTATTCTATCCTGAGAATTATTGGGATAAGCAATTTTTTTTATTTTAAAATTATTGTTTAAGGCAGTTTTGTATAGATGATTATAATAATCTACATTTGTAATTAAGTTTTTTTTATTTTTACGACAATCAAGAAATGCTTTCTTAATTATGTTTTCATTATTAATTCCAATCTGTCTTGCTGCAAATAAAATTTTATTATATTGCTCATAATCTTCGCTTGTTTTTATAGATAATTCCCTAATAATTTCTTTATCAGCAACTTTTAGGTCATTAAGCTTCATTATTAATCCTTCCCTTTAGCCTTACAAGCTTATGGCAAAAAATACCAGAACCGGGTTTTTTTGATTCTTTTACTTGCCTACAAAGCTCGTCAATTACACTTGGTACGATATTATCGTCTATATCGCTTTTTTCTAAATCACAATTTCTTGAAATCCAATCCTTTAACTCATAATATGTTTTTATATCTGATTCGGATATTGATACTTTTTTTTCATTTTCTTCTTTCATCAAATACTCTCTTCACTAACATCTATCAAATAATTATTATATTCGGGTGAATCATAGTTAAGTTGTTGCATTTTTTTATTTAATTTATCCATAAATATTAATATTAATTGTGGATCCATTTCTCTTAGCACTTCAAACATAGCTTCTTTAAGAACCTTAACTTGAGTATCGACAACTTGAATATTTACATTGTGTTCTATTTTCTTATCCGCAACACCTTCAACATATTTTTTCCAGTCAGCCAAAATTGCCCTCATTGAGTTTATGTATTCCAAAAATACTTTATCATTATTTGGACTCATTGAACCGCCAGAAGATATGACATTAAAATAATATTCTAATCGGCTTGATATTAATTTTTCCATTTCAAGTAATTTTCTATTTACATCTATTTCATTAGAAACTATTTGCTCTATTTGCTTTTGATATTCTGATGAATTAAGAAGAGCAACTTTTATTTCTGCTTTTTCATTTTCTATATCATCCTGATATCTTCTATTTTTTATGTCTTCGAGTAATTCACCTTTTATATTAAGATGATTTACTCTAAATTTTTGTAGAGTCATATATGATATATGATATTTTCTATTTCTTGGATATTTAGACTTTATCCATTCTTCTATTTTCTTTACAGACTCTCCAGCAAGAAGTTTTTTTATAATTTCTTTTTTATCAGGATGTCTAGATACTTTTGAACCAAGTGCGTCTTCTGTTTTGTTTTCCATAATTTTTCCTAAAAAAAAAATAAAGGGGTTTCCCCCTTTATTTTACTATTTATAGTTTAAAAAATCAAACTTTTGTTTGCAGAGATATGCTTCCGCCAGGAACAACTGTTCCATTTTCTAGCTGATAGCCTTCTGATTTTCTATAAATCTTTCCAGTGTAAGGATCTGCAATTGAGTCATCATCAACTCTTAGCGCTTGTACGCCAACCCTATCTGGAGAATATCTTGTTGATAGTGTTCTTGCTGAAAGTTCTGGTGCAAGTTTAGTGTTAGGCTTTTCATCTTGTTTGTTTGGATATAGGTTTTCTCTATCTGGCGCCGAAAGCTGTTTCTTTTTTAACTCCGTATCTCTTGTACTATAAGAAGTAACGTTTGATATATTTTGTAGGATACCATGCTCTTGGGCTATGCTATACAAGTGACTTATTTTAATTATTCTTTCTTTTCTATTCATTTTAACCTCAGTTTACCAATATTTTGCTTGTCATAGGATTTATCTCACCAAGGGTTTCAAGCTGTATTGATTTTGTTCTGTGTTTAGGAACAGGGTTTCCGTTTTTATCAAAATCTATTTTTGATAATGGCATACCTAATTTTGGGCAGAATAATTCAATAGAATTAGATCTTTTAATTAATATTCCTTTTCTAACTGCTTCTTTTATAATGGAATCATCAACTCTTTTTGATGCATGTTTTATCAATGTTTGGAAAGACTCAAGTGCAAGAGATATTCTGTCGGGATACTTGTCACCAATAATACTTAAAGCATCTTCTGATATTCTATAGTCACCACTTGCAACACCGGTTGCAACTCGGTCTATAAGCTCTTGATATGATAATTTTCTTAGTTCGTCTGTTTCTCTTACAAAAGAGGCGGTTTTGTTCATTGATACTTTTGATTCTTTTGCAAATGTCGCAAAACCATCACTTGAAAAATCATAAGATTTGTTTAGTTCTAGCGATTTAAACTCACTAGGAAGGTTTACGGTAGTTCCCATAACATCAACTGGAACCATAACCTCTCTTGTACCATCGGTTGTTGCAATTTTAACCGAGAATGTAATGCCTGTTTTGTTGGCTGATGCAAATTTTATATATGGAGTTGGCAATCCAGCCATAGATATTTCTTTACTTATTATTGAAGCGGCTTTTTGTATCGTTGATTTGCTGAATCCAGATGATGCCTCACTCAATAATGTTTCATAATCCACGCTACTTTTCATATTTTCTGGTAGAGCTATCTTTGGAATAGAGACCATATCTACTGGCCTTTGATCGGAAAAATCTAATCGACCGCTTGCTTTTTTAGTTATAGCTTGATTTTTGACTTCTACCAATGCAGATTCTTTTGTTAGTGGAACGACCGATTCATTAACAATAAATGAATCGGGAATTAATGCTCTGCCACTAGATATTTGTACGGGTATATTTAATGTTGAAGTTGTAAAGTCATAATTTTTAAATTGCGCAGTACACAGTATGAAATGATTATTTCCCGTAGCAACAGATATTGAGTTTGGTTCCAATCCAAATGATTTTAGCTGAATATTCACTAGCTTTGCTGCATTTTTAGCTAAGCTTTTATCATATGTTCCAAAAGATTTCTCTTGACCGATTGAGAATATTTTTTCAAACGAATTTGAAAGTTCCGATTTATTTGATAAAGATATTGCTGATAGATCTTGCCCTACCCTATTTGATTCGTGTATTGATGCATTTTTCTTTGGTATGCCGTAATTTTCTGGTAACAAATCAGATAGATGCATTCTAAATGCAGAATCACCATTTGAAAAACCATACAGCCTATTGTATACATCTGCAATTTCTTTTTGCGAAATTGCAGACTGCTTTGATGCTACTTTTTTGATAACATCCCTCATATTGCCAAGCAACTGATCCCCAGGATGTTGTGTTGCGCAAGTTTCTATTCTTGTTGCGACATAATTTGATGGAAAACTTTTTCCATTTTCAAGACTATCTATCATAGATTGAGCTGCTTTTATTACTTTGTTTAATGACATTTATCACCTAGATGTATTTTTTTAATTCTGGGAATGTGACAACAAGAGATTCCTTCTTTAGAGGAGGCTGCTCTAAAAGCATTTCTCTTAAAAATTTTTCGTCCGAAGATGTTTTATCAAGGATTGCAGATTTAAATATGTTTATATCACCAGATGAGAAGCCATACTCTGTTGATGAGAACCTATGTATTGGAACATTTTTATATACCAAAGTAACATTTTTTCCATCATAATCAGATATGGTTGACCAATCACCAGATGTTTTATATTCAAATTTAGGATCTGACGCCCTAACTAAAAACTTCTTACCATCAACCTCAGAAAGAGTCCATAGACCATCATATGGATTATATGGGCTATGCGTTATCCTAACTAGGTCAAAAGCAACTTTCTCAAAACCAATCTGACTTGTAACCTCTAGCATAACTTTGTCATCTAGATCTCGAGATTGCTTTTGAAGCATATTTGACAAAATGTTGTCAAGTTCTCTTGACATAATTATTCTCTCCAGTTATTAAAATTTTAATTTATTAATAGATGAATTATATAATAATATAAATAGATTTTTATTTTTAATTTACAACTTCTTCTTTTGTTTTATCAATCTGATCCAATATAGATTGGATTTTCGGATTTGTTCTGCATATTTTCTTTAACTTTTTAAAGATGCCGCCATATCTTTTTTTATTATTTCTATAATCAAGATTTCCCCTAAGTGCTTTATGTACAGCAGATTGGGTTATGCCTAGAGTATCTGCTATTTGATTTTGTGTTTTACCAAGTAGTACCATATACAATATTTTTCTCTGATGCTCAGTTAGTAGAGTTCCGTCTATTATTTCATAAACTTGATTCAGCAAATCAGAACGAAGATCGATTATCTCCTCTGAATAGGAATTATCCTCAAGTATAGAAGCAATTCCCTTATCCTCAGAAAAGTTATTTAATTTTGCTTGGTCGAAACCTATTTCAACTATCCTATGTTGGTATGCTTTACTTTTTACTTGCTTCATCACCACTCCATTGGTAGTATATATTTTATTTCTTTGTTAAAGTCTTCTGATGTTTTATTGGCATTAAGAAAATATTCGCCAGCATCTTTATATCCATCTGGCAGATTTATAAATCTTAACTTTATGCCTTTACTTACAAATTTATCAAATATTTGAGATGTGGATTTTTTGCCGCCATCATCCTTATCTAGAAAAAAAGTTATTTTATCAGTATACCTAGATAGTTTTACGAAATGATTTTTTGTGAACGCCGTTCCACACACAGCTACTGTGTTTTTTATACCAGCATTAAACATACTTATTTGGTCAAAATAACCTTCGACCACAAATACATTTTGATTTAGTAGAATTTCCTCTCTACACATATTTAGACCAAACAAATAATTTGTTTTTTTTAGAGTTGTATTTCTATATTTAGGTATTCCGATAATTTGCCTTTCATCATCGGAAAGCATTGTTCTGCCCGCAATACCGACAGGCACATTATATTCATCATATATTGGAAATATGATTCTATAATAATTTGCAAATTGACTTGTTCTATCTAAGTTTATTAGACCAGAACTTGTTAAAAACTCCTCGGAAACATACTCGCACAACTTGTTTATATTTGATGGGAAAAATCCCAGTTTGTGGCGAGAGCATATTTCCTTGGATAATTTTCTATCATTTACAAGATATTCTTTTCCTATTTTTGTTCTAGATAGGTTTATATGGCATATGTCTATTACTGTTTTCAGTTGTTCGACATACTCATCATTCATTTTCATCATCCATTTTAATTGGCTTTAATTTCTCTATAGCATTTACCATTATTTGGCTTATATTTATACTACAGTTTTTTGTTTCACAATATTTTCCAACAGGAGTTCCGTTTACTATATTTGTTTCGACCATCTTATTACAAGAGATGCATTTGAATGTAAATGCTTTTGATGTAGATTTTTTTATGATATCCTTATTTCTTCTCATTGCTTCTTTCATAAATATAGAAACTGATGTTAATTCATCATTGCATTTTGTACAATAAACTTTATTGTCATCAAGATCTAAAGATCCTTCCGTTACGCCGCCAGATTTGCGGCACATCTTGTTACAATCAAGAATCATTCTGAATCTCCTTCGTAATCAACAATATCTCCCATTAGTCCTTCATCCAATTCTTCGTCACCATCATCGTGACTTACAGCAGTCTCTATAGCATCTATATTTCCTTGTAAATATCTCTCCCTGCAAGTTTCCTCGAAAGCAATTCTTATCTTATCATCTAGAAAGTAATCTTCAGCAATCTGTCTGCTTGACAATTTTTCATTACCAACAACGTATGTTCTGTTGTTTGGTCTATCTATAAGACCTATATTTATACCAAGATCTAGTATCTCAACGTTCTTACTAACGATTCCTTCCAAATATTTTATATTATATTCTGCCTGTCTATGTGGAGGACCGCACTTATTCTTCTGAACCTTTGCCCTAACCCTATGACCAATTCTAATTCCATTAGAATCTTCTATTATTGACTCTGCACTTGATAATGCGGCAAGATTGACCATTACGCTACATCCATGCTTTAGTGCTCTTCCGCCTGGAGAAGTTTCGGGGTTTCCATACATAACACCTGGATCAGACCTTAGCTGATTTATAAATATCAATGATACGTTTGCTTCTGCAAGAGCGGGTGTAATCTTTTTTAATTCTACCGAAAGGAATCTTGCCATAAGAGCCATGTTCTGCTTTCCTACGACCGATTCTGCTTCAACTGGCGTATTCATTGCTGCCACAGAGTCAACGACGATAATTCCTAATTTTTTAAATTTTGGATCGGTTCCCTCTTTAACAAGATCTAGTACGCCTCTAACGCTCTTGGTTACCTTTCCTGTATTTTTATTTACAGAAACTTTTCCAATTAATCCTTCGAATATTTTTTTTGCTTCATTTGTTTTTGCTACAATTATTCTAGATGTATCAATACCTAGTTTCTTAACCCATTTTGGATCATATGTATATTCTGCATCAATATACATTGCAGTATTTTCAGGATTTGCATCAAGCCAATTCTTGATGCACATAAGTGACAAGAGAGTTTTGCCAGAGGATTCTTTTCCAGCAAATTGAATTATTCTACCTCTTGGTATGCCTCCTATACCAAGAGCAAAATCAAGCGATGCGCTGCCAGTCTTTATTATATCATAAGTTCCAATAGAAGATAGATCTCCATCCATATGGATAGAATCCTCTCCAAATAAGGAGAGAATATCTTTTTCTGATTCTGATGGTTTATCTTTTTTTACAGCCATTTTATCCTCTTTTTTTTAGTATGAGTGATTTAGATTTCCACTTGATGGTGGTCGCCATCCGGCTGGAGGTTGCCAGCCAGATGGTGTTACAAGGTCTTCTGATAAGATTGCTTCTGTATTTAGAAGCAGCAACGTTACACTTACTGCGTTATCAAGTGCTGTGAGAGTGACTTTCTTTGGGTCTATTACGCCCATATCTAGCATGTTTCCAAGCTCATCCTCACTTAGATTATACCCGGCCCATAAATCGTTATTTGATAAAATTTTCTTTTCGATCTCTAATATTTCTTCTTCGGTTTTATATCCGTTTAACAAAATTTGTTTAAATGGCATTCTGCAAGCTTCAGCCAAAACACGAGCACCCTTCTCATATTTATGAGGTATTTTGCTCCAATCTATAGAACTAGAAGCTCTAAGCAATGCAACGCCTCCACCCGGTAGAATACCAGATTCTATAGCCGCCTTTGTTGCACATATAGAGTCATCAACACGATCTCCCTTCTCCCTAAGCTCTGCTTCGGTAGAATAAGCAACTCCAATTAATGCCGCTTTGTTATTTAAGAAAGATAATCTTTCTTTTAAGTCTCTTCTTTCTGAATCTGGAATTAGATTATCTAATGCTTCAGCATAAAATGAAGCTCTTTCTTTTATTAGATCCTCTGATTTTTTACCACCAAGTATCGTTGTTGTATGTCTTGTTAGAGTCACCTTATCAGCAAAACCAAGATCATTTATTGTTGCAGAACTTAGTGGGCGACCAGAATCTTCACTAAATACTTTGGTTCCACATAGTAAAGCCAAATCATTAAGCCATTCGCTAGTCATTCTTCCGAAAGAAGGATACTCTACAGTTAC
>JACCDO011882314.1_pt1 | contig 19897 bp, 25 predicted proteins | sample 7446101 | NCBI WGS metagenome assembly JACCDO01 (sample SAMN15323440, study PRJNA562643) | freshwater metagenome | isolation source: river surface water | place: USA:Blue River Watershed | collected 2017-08-16
AGGAAGCCAGCAGCCAAGTCCTCCAGAACCTTATTGCAAAGGGCGTTTACGACCCTGAAGCCGCTGCACTTGGTGGTGTAGGCGAGGCTGCTGCTCTGGGCGGCGGTACTGGCGCTGTCATTAGTGCAATTATGGATTTGGCGATTGGTCGCCGTGCTCGTGGCGCTGCACCTGCTGAAGAAGCACCGGTTGAGGAAGAAACCAAAAAAGAAACTCTCGCCCTTCCTGCTCCGCGTACTGCGGGATATAAAGTTGACTCTGAAGGCAATGTAGTTCCGATGTCGGAAGCCGAGGTAGAAGAGGGTACTCGGCTCAGTTCTCAGTTCCGTGCTTTGGGTCTTGGTGAAGCCGAGGCTATTGCCGCTCGTATGCAAGATCAGCGCGAGCGTGGGTTCCTTACTGGTATCGAAGATAAACTTCGTGCCTCTGAAGAAGCAGCCGATCAAGAAGCCGCCGCTAAAGACGATATGGAGTATTTGCGCTCCCTTCCGATGCAGCAGTTGGGCCTACCGCTTCAGGGTGGTATAGCCCAGCCGGACATGTTTCTTGAAGAACCGACTGAACCCGGCAAAGGTATGTATATACCTGCCGAAGACCTTCTTTCGGAATTTAAGCCTCGCTCAAAATTGTATAGAGAAGCGGCGAGGGATCTTGGTATTCGCCTCGACAAGAAAGGCAATATCAAACCCAACCAGTTTGTCTTTGCTCCGCCAGAGACTGGGGTTGCTCCGGGTCAGGAACGATTTGATTTCGACTATGAAGCACAACAAGAACTCCCACTGACGACCCGTGCTGGGTTTGAAGGTCAAGGAGACTTGTTTGATGAAGTGCCGATTCCACGGGGTGGTCCGATACCGACCGTGCCGACACGGGAAGAAGTCCAACCGCTTAAGGAAAGTGTGTCGGAAGATCAAACTGGGTTCTTTTTCTCAAGCGCACCAATCGACCAGTTACCGCCTAAGCAGCGCGTTCTTCGCGTTATGTCAGATCCAAAGGTTCGCAAAACCACCGAGGTCTTGCGTAGCCGTACTGGTATTGCTGACTCCGAACTAAAAACTACGCTGGCAGAACTTCGAAACGAGGGCGTAATCTCTTACAAGCCCGGCAAGTTTGAATGGGAACTCACTCCGGAGGGAGCAGAAAGTGTACGAACTGGTACGAGAACTAAGCCTGCCCGTGCTGGAAGAGGCCCTGCACTGTCTGTATCACGACCACGAGCCGGAGAACCCGGAGTTACAGGAGTTGGACAGGGACGAGTGGCTGGCGTTGGCGGAGTTCCTACAGAGACTGATGTTGGAGAAACGGAGGTCGAGGCTCCATTAGAAACCCCAGCCGCTGCACCTACTAAACCTATGACCTTGCGTGAGCAATTATTGGCGCTTGGTAATCAGGTGGATGAAGAACGCCGTGCTGCACAAAAACTTGCTGCCCGAAGCGCTATTGACGAAGTTGAGTCACGTAGGTCCACTCTTCGCACTCAAGCGATTGAGGCTTTTGATAACGACCAGATTAACGAGAAAGCGTATACCGCCATCACGGAAGAACTAAAGAAATCCGTACCGAACTTTGCGCGGGTCACTTCGTTACTGGAAGGCACGGCTAAGCCTAAGCGTGAGAAAGATGTTGGACTGAAGTTTCAGCGCGGAGAAGTTGGTGCTGGATTGCCCACAGAGCAAATTCAAACTGAAGCCTATGATGCTGTACGTACGTGGACTAACGCTCCTAATATTGTAGTTGCTAAGGATGCAAACGATCCGGCAATTCCAGAAGACATTCGTGGACAGATCCCGAAAGACTCTCGTGGATTTTATAGAAGCGGTACGGTATACATACTCGCGGATCGGGCATCTGATACAGATACAGTTCGTGGTACGTTAGCTCACGAGGCTCTCGGCCACTACGGATTGGAACAGGAGTTTCAAGATGGACTCCGAGATGTCATGCAAGACATCTACAACACCAATCCTAATATGCAGCGTGCGGCTAAGGCTCGCATGGCGGAGGACAAGTCCCTTGATGCCGCTACTGCCGTAGAAGAAATCCTTGCATCCCGTTCTGAAGCAGGCCCGATTAAAGAGTCTTGGCTGCGTGGGGCATTCAATAAAGCTGCTGCTTACATACGCAACTTTTTACGAAAGAAGGGGCTTGTATCAACCTATTCTGATAATGACGTTACCCAAATCCTACGTCAGGCCCACAAGCGGGTAACTGAAGGTAAGAAAGCCCCGTACGATCCGTTCAATCCTGCCGTGCGTTACCAGCGTAGTCCTGAAGCGCAGCGTCGTGGGGATCAATCTTTCATAAACGCTGTCGGCAAGATTCCGACTAGTGGTGCGCCTCCGACCCGTTCGAACATGGAAGCAGCCCGTAATGCTGCGTCTAAAGTTACTCCTAGCCTTCGTCGGGGTATGTTTAGTTCGATGACCCTGCACCAACTGGACCAGATGTACGGCAAATATATCAAAACTGGTCTAAAGCGCATGTGGGACTCGTTGAACGCCGAAGGTGTTGCTCTCCGTAAGCGCGAAGATGAGATTACGGAGAAGGTTGAGAAGGGTCAGAAGGTGATGGAGAAGTACTCTCCTGCCGAGCGTACTCGTATATTCAATATGATGCTTGACACCACTGTTGAGCAGGTTGAAGTCCTTGATCTGGTTGATAAGAGCCGTGGTATTGAGTGGAAGGCCAAGAAGGATCATCCGCTGTACCGCGAGTTTATGGCAGTTGCCAAAAAGGATCCTGCCGTACTGGAGTTGTATAAAGATCTTCGTCTTGCGTACCTCGACTACGCGTTGGGTGTCGAGAAAGTCATGCAGCAGTATCTGACCCCAACGGAATGGCAGAAGATCCAACTTGAGATCAACAAGCGCCGCCTGCCTGTGTATTTGCCCTTGTTCCGTACGGGTGACTACAAGCTGACCTATACAGACAAGAACGACCAGTATGTGTCGCGTTTGTTTGGCTCGCCCCGCGAGCGTGACTTGGCTGCTGAAGAAGCTCGCCGTGCTGGGGCTAAGGACATCAATCCCACTGTACGCGAAGACTTCAGTATGAAGGGCGTACCTCCGACCAGTTTCTTCGGAGAAGTTGTAGGCACGTTGCGTAAGAACAAAGTGCCAGAAGATGTCGTGCGTCAGGTTTTTGACACGTACATGGACTACCTCCCGAACAACTCTGTTCTTCAACTATCACGCAAACGTGAAGCAACCGCTGGTTACGAATCAGATGTCCTGCAAGCCTTCGCTAATGTAGGAAGCAGTTACGCTCGCCGTTTGACCAACATGGAGTTTGTTCCTCGTATTGCTGAGGATCAGGAGCAGTTCAAGGTTGAGCTTGCGGAAAAGGTTGGGGATGGTAGCATCAACCCGGATGTTGCTGCGGATCTTAACGGTACGGTACAGAAGCAACTGGACTACTTCCGTAATCCGAACCTGAACAACTGGGCGAGCAAGCTTGGCTACTTCAGTTACACCATGTATCTGGGTGCCAATCTCTCAACGGCTATCGTCAACGTGCTTGATGTCCCAACCGTCACGCTGAGCAGACTAGGCGGTACGTATGGCTTTGCTAAGTCCTCCGCTGCCCTGACGAATGCGTCTAAGCTGTTCTTTGCAAAAAATAAATCTCCCGAGATCCAACAAGTCATCGACCGTGGGCTTGACTCAGGCGTGGTGCGTGAGCAGCGTCTTCGGGATATTGCCGAGTTCAAGAATCTGGACTCCAAGTATGCCCGTATGAAAGCGGGTGTGGATCGCATGGTGAACTGGGCTTTCGCTAAGTCCGATATGTTCAACCGCGAGACCGCTCTAATTGCTGCGTATCAACTCAGTAAGGCTAAGCGCGGCAAAGTCGCTGAAGGAGAGTTCGATCCAGAGGCGTTCAACGATGCTAAACGTAGCGTCTATGACATCTATGGTTCTTCCTTCCCGAAGGCTGGACCGCCGATCATGCAGAACGGTCTTGCTCGTACGGCACTGACGTTTAAGCAGTTTGCTATCAACCGTATGTTGCTGCTTACCAACGCGATACGCGAAGCCGGTAAGGGCGAGTCCAAGGAAGTCCGAGATGCTGCTCGTAAGGAGTTGATTGGATACTTCGGTACCGCGTACGTGTTTGCTGGCGCTCAGGGTATGCCGCTTGTCGGTGCGGGTATGACACTCGTATCAGCACTTAACGGTATCTTTGGCGATGACGACGAGCCATATGATCCGGAGTTCGCGCTCCGTGAGGCGATAGGTTTGTTCAACTACAAAGGCCCCGTCAACTATTTGACAGGCGTAGATATCGCCAGCCGTACTGGGTGGACAGGCATGTTCTGGCGTGAAGATCCGAAGCGATTGGCTGAGGTTGGTCCTGTTACGTACACTGTCGAGCAGTTCCTTGGCCCTGCGTATTCGTATGCAGTAGGCGTCCCGCGAGCAGTTGAATACATGCAGAACGGTCAGTACGGGCGTGCGTTTGAGCAGATGGCTCCCCGTGCTATCGGTAACATCCACAAGGGCATCCGGTACGCTACTGACGGCGCGAAGACTGCTAATGGCATACCGCTCGTTGAGGATGTAAGTGCCTACAACACGTTCATGCAGTTGTTTGGTTTCCGTCCGTCAGACGTTGCCGAGGCTGGGGAAGAAGCCGGTGCAGCCAAGCGTATGGAAAGCAAGATCTTTGAACGCCGTAACGGAATCATCGAACGCGCTGCTCTGGCGCAACTGAGTGGTGATGCTGATGGGTTTAGGGAAGCGGTACTGGAGGCTGCTAACTTCAACCAGAAGAATCCCGGCAAGCCCATCTCGTTCGTCACGCTGCAACGCGCCATCAAGCGCCGCAGAGACAAGATTGCTCAATCTGTGAACGGTGTGACTGTGGATCGGAAACTGGCTATGCAGATCTACGGGGAGTTGGGCATCGACCCGATGCAGTAAAAAGGACCCCTGCCGAAGCAGGGGTCAACTCCTAGACAGGAGAACTAGAGTGCGTGGTGATTGTAGGGTCTACCCTCCAGACTCGCAACCCATACACTCCATTCTCAATAACTTCTTTACACAATACCCCTACCCTTAGCCGTCGAGCTTCCTGTAGCACCTGCCGTTTCATATCTCTACGGTCAATGCACGGGATGAAGAACGACGAACCGGGTACGAACTTATGCCACTGAATCAGTACTGGTAGGTTGTGTATCTTCATCGTCGGAAGTCAGAATCAGTTTCTCGTTGAAGAACTCCAACTTAGTTGTATCGAACCAGAGGCAGGTAGTTTGCGTCTTGGTATCGGCTGACGTTCCGGCGAGCATACGTTTGCGGTTAGTTATCTTGCCACCCGGGTGCATTATGAGCGCCTTGCTCTCAATGTAGGGCTTCAGCGTCTCGTCGAAGTTCATCGAACTCTTGTTGATCTCCTGCCGGTAAGCGTCAGACGACACGTACAGGATCTTGGTGTCCGGCTCGTAGCGCATTGTAAGTGCATTACGTGGCTCCTTGATTGGGCCCTGCTCCAGTCCAGTACGCTTATCCAATGCTGCGTTGATAACCAGAATCTCGTTGAAGTGGCGTCCCATAAACACGCCCAAGAACTCATCACCATCGGCCATGTACTCACGGCTCTTGATACGGGTCTTCTTAATCAGGTCAATACCGAAGTCAAACACCGGCTGTACTGGGATGTCATGCAGTCCCAGTTTCTTGGATATCAATCCTCCTGTCACAGCCAAAGCCACGATAAGGCTCCAGTACCGCTCTGACGGTCGTATTTTTGCAGCGGCGTCTACCCTGTCGCGGGTCTTTTCCAACAACTCCTTTACTGCTGGAAGTTGCGCCAATAACGCCTTGAAGTATGGTTCGGCTGCAAGACCGTAGTTGTCTTTCAGTCGTTCGAAGTGGGCACGTGACCACGTACCATCCCGGCCTTCCTCCTGCTCGACATTGATCTCCAGAACGCGCTTCAACTCACCATCTGGAAACGACTTCATGGATAACAATACGTCGGTCACGGACCGGTTGGACGATGAGATAACACCAGTCTGGAACTGAGTATTGTTAGTACGCTCGCGGTTCTCATGCTGCATCATGCGGTTCTTGGCGCGTCCAGAGGTAACGTCGTACACCTGCTGCGACATCTGGTCGGCTGGCATGTTCGTGATCTCGTCCATGGTCACAGCCAAGTTCTGCATAACCCCCATACGGTTCATACGGGAGTTGTAAGTATCTTTAGGGGCTAGGGCCAATTCCTTCGGGCGACCGTAGATACTGTTGATGGCATGTAGGATCGTCGTCTTACCCGTACCGGACTCACGGCTGACCAAGTTGACCAAGAACCCATCTAGTCCGGTAAAGCGCATGAGTGGAGTACCGAACCCCAAGAAGAAGGCGAACGCTCTGTATTCCATGCCGGGGGTGGCATAGTGGTTAATAATAGACTTCCATGTTTCAAAGTCGCCCTTCGTTTGGAAGAACGGAATACTCGTCAAAGTTGCGCCTGATGGGGGGCTATATACCGTCTCAGTAGCACGTATTTCACGGTCGCCAATAATGACCGCCGAATCCCCCTCAGTCCAACCGAACTGCCGGTGTGCCTTCTCTGCTTTTTCCTTCAACATAAGTGCATCAATCCAATCTGTTACGTACTGCATCAAGTGATCTTGTTTCTTACCAAGCACAACTACGCCGTGCGTGGCTACAAGCGTCATGAACTTCTCTTTCGAGATAGATGTTGTGGTCGGCATGATGAAGTCCCGAACCCCGTCCATGGGGGTATGGAATCTCAATAGCAATGTGTCGCCCAGATCGGGATCGACCATACGCTTCACAACATAGAAGTCGTGCTTGAAGATCAGTTCGTCTACTTCAACTTCCTCTCCATCCTGCGCCTCTTTTTTGGTCTTTCTGTAGATACCGCCGTTCTTACCTCTGAAGAACGGAAACGGATACTTGGGAATCGTGTATTGCTTCTCTTCCTTCGTTATCTCTTCGACTTCTACAACTACGTTGTCTTCTGGAGTGGCTTCCACCACCCGTTCAGCCAGCGCAATAGGCGTCACGATCTTGTGGGGGCAACCCTCACAACCCGTAGGATTCAGAAGACGGAACCGCTCGCAGGTGTACGGGCCATTCGTCCCGTTAGCCATCTTCTCCGTATGTTCAGCCGAGTATCCGGAGTGACCTTGAGATATGACATGGATAGCCTTGTCACGGTCAGAACACTTCTGGGCAATACTCAACCCACCCCGCCACATATCGTATGACAGGGTTTCCCGTTCGTTGTAGATGTGCGCGATCTGAGCACAGCCCTTACCCTCCAGTGATGCCACCAGAAGGTCTTTGAATTTTGCAACCTTGTTGCCCATCAGGGACAACGTAAGCGGGTCAAGTTGTTGCTTGTAACTCTGCTTATTTAAACCAGCGAGAATGTCGAAACTTGGTTCAAGAAGTTTCTCTACGTCGGCATAGTCCAGTTCGGGGGCAGCGTACAGAACCTCAACCGGGATTGGGTTAGTAGGATCCTTTACGTGCATCGTCCCCGGAATACGGAGAATGCGAGCCGCCTCACCAGTAACGACCGGATCTACTTCGAACTTGTGCTCTACGCAGAGAGCCTTCAGTTTTTCCGCATGTCCCGTCCACTTCTCGCGTGGTAAGGATTGCTTGCAGACCCAATAGATATGGGCACCCGTACCAGACTTAACTACAGTCGGGCGGGGCAATCCAGTTACCTTGCAGAACGCACGAAGTGCGAGCATACCCTCACTCAGATCAGTGAATGGCTTGCCCGGACCACAGTCGAGATCTATATAAAACGACTTTAAGGCAACAGCGTTCTTGGTTGTACGGCGCCCTTCCGGACCATACTTCGCCATGCCATAGAATGCGTTGTACGTCTTATCTACAAACTCGTCAGCGTGGTCGCAGATTTCATCAATGCTACCTACAAAGCGTTGGACGACATCCTTGTCGTCACCATCTTCCTTGATGCCAACAGTACAGTAGGACTCACCCTCATCTAATGGTGGCAGTACGAGGGCAAGAAAGTCCTTACGTGAAAGCATAGCCGTCCTCAAAAGCCGTCAAATAGAATGGGCAGGGGCAGACGGCAATGCCCTTTTCGGTAGCTAACCTAGCCCATCTACCGCTAAGCTAATTTGTCTATTAGCTTTTCAACCTGAGTTGCGTATTTGTAAGACACATCACGCTTACCAATAAACCATGAGTACACAGTTGGTCGGCTCACGTTCAGGTACTCGGCAACATCCGTTACTGGGATGTTCAATCTGACGCATATCTTGGCGAGTTTGACCCCCAAGAAAAACGGATTAGCGTCGTAGATCGCCTGAACCATCAGTGTCGAGTAGCCCCGGGATGCCATTAGTCATCCCAATCAGCGAGGATCTTCGACAAGTCTGGCTTACCCGCAGCGGCTTCTTCGGACTTCTTGGAGACACGCTTTACCGGCTCGGGAGCGTCCTCTTCAACCTTAGCGGCTTCCTGCACTGGGGCAGCGATTGCTTTGGCCTTCGGCTTAGTACCGTCTGCTTCAGCCACAGTCATCGTAATGGCTCGCTTGGCAGCGTCAGTAGCGCCTTGGTCAATAGCGCGTTGGTGCTGTGCAGCATCCAAGAAACTTACTGGCTTGAAGTTGATCTTCGGTGTCGAACTGTTCGTGTCGAACCGCATCTCGGTGACGACCGCCGTGATCGGAATACCCTTACCACCAAGGAACTTAGCGTAAGACTGGAGCGGCCACTTACCGGCAGCACCTTCACCAAAGATGGATGTAGAAGGCAATGTCAACTGGAAGATGTCTCCACCAATATCATTTGCCAAAGCGACAGCAATACGCTGGCTGTAGCGGCAAGCGCGACTAGTACCCGGACCGGAACCGGCCATGTTCATCGGGCAGTCAAGGCATCGCTTGGACTGCGGGGACGTAGCCTTGGCATCTGGCACCTCACCATCGGCAGACCAGCAATCAGGGGCGACGACCTCACCACCTTCCTGATACTGCTGTGCGTAGTAAGTACGAGAGACCTTTGGGGCCGCGTTGACAATAACAACATTAAGATGGCGGTCTTCGTTCTGGGCCATCTCCTTACCGTTGACCATAAGTCGCCACACACCGCCCTTGATGGAGATGCGCTTGACAGCCGTGCCACCACCGCTACCCATGAGGGCTTTGGTAGTGTCGTCAACTTTCAGGGTCTTGAGATAGTCTGGAAGCCCTGAATCCAGCATAGCGAGATCAGTACTCATATGCGCTCCTTAGCGTTTCACAATTACGATAGTCGGGTTGATGTCTGCCTGTAACCCGGGCGGGTGAAGGTTTGGGTTCTCTTCAAGGAACTGCGCCATATTATTGTTGTTAATACGGTGCTGCATAAGCGAAAAGGCGTCGTGCTCTTTGATAAATCTGAAGAACGAATCCCAGTCGCTAGTCCAGTAATGTTTGTTGGCACGTCGTGAGATCGTACCGTGTTGTGTGCGGATAGTGGTAGCCCCTTGGTCTTTGCAGATCTCAAGCAACTGCTCAGTAATAACGTCGAGTTGTGCCTTTAGATCTTCGTCTTTTTTGGCCAACTCTCTACGTGCCTCACGAATCTTCACGTAGACTTCCGCAAGTTTTTCAGCGTTCATTGCACTCATATATTCTCCTTGTGGGTCTAAGAATTTATAGCATCTTCTTTACACTGTCAAGCGATTTCCTCAATAAAATTTCGATAGAGTTCGATTAACTTGGTATGCACGTCCAACTTCTGAGACAGCATCTTGTATATGCGCTTCTCAACCGGACTGCCCTGCAAGTGTACTACCGTACAGGGGTGATGTTGACCCGCACGGTGGACACGAGCGTTTGCTTGCAAGTAAGTCTCAATAGACGTTATTGGACCCCACCAGACAACCACGTTGGCTGCGTGTAGCGTGACACCATGTGCAGCCGCTTGAGGCTGAATGACAAGCACTCGCGGCTCCGTAGTCTCTTGAAATTTCTTGAATATTTCGGAGCGTCGGCTAGCCGGTACTGCGCCATTGATGATCTCACAAGATATTTTATTAGCCTTCAGTTCCTCGGCAATGATCTCAATAGCATGACGATATGGAACAAAGATGATTACCTTCTGGCTTGCCTCTTCGATAACCTCCAGTAACGCCTCCATTCGGTTCCGCGCATCGAACGACACCACCTCACCACTATCCGAGTAGACCGCGCCACACGACAACTGGAGCAACTTATTCAGGCTTGCCGCAGCATTGACCGCCGTGATCTCCTCACCCGCAGCAATTGTCAACATCTGTTTACGAATCTCTTCGTAGTAGGCTTTCTGCTGCTTGGTCAGCGGGATGTCACGCATGACGTAAGTCATTTCAGGCAGATCCAGACACTCGTCCTTGGTGAACCGAATCGCAGGTTGCAGTGCCTCGTGGACAATCTGTTCTGATTGTGGCCTAGGAACCCACTTAAACTGCGTGATCTTGGTCAGCACCCTGTCCCGGAATGCCCCAAAAAACTTCGGTACGTTGTTCGGATTAACAATCTTGGCGAGTCCGTAGGCATCCGTGGGGGACTGCGCCGCTGGCGTACCCGTCATCATCCATACCCATGTCGATGGAGTAAGTATCGAGTTCAATACCTTCCATCGCTTTGTGGATACGTTCTTATAGGCGTTAGCCTCGTCTATGATGATCAGGTCAAACCCGTTCTTGATCACCGCTTCCTTAACGATATCCAACCCATCGAAGTTACAGATAACAAAGTCTGCATCGCCCTCCACGGCTTTGATACGTTTCTCTCTGGAGTAACTATGGGCGATAGCGCACGTACGGTGCGTAGCAAACTTGAACAGGTCGTTCTCCCATGCGGATTGCATGATCGACAACGGACACAGCACAAGCACACGCCGCACTAGCCCTTGCTTCATCAGGTAGTCAGCAGCCCAGATAGCAGATGCCGTCTTACCCGTACCCTGCTCGTTAAAGCAGAAAGCCCGTCGATGCAGAGTCAGGAACGATGCCGTGGTGTACTGGTGCTTGAACGGCTTCTGAAGTCCAGACCATGCGTAATCTCGCATAATTGGCGAGGGCACATCTTTCAGCCGCAAGTTCTTCAGGATCTGGGCCTCTTCTAAGCCCCACTTCACAAGCACATCAGTATCGTTCAGTTGCTTTGCTGTACGGATTGCAGACGTAATACGCCCCGGTTCACGCACTCTAATTAGCAACGCTTTGTTATCTATGATCTGCATTAGGCAGGTTTCCGATCCTTCTGACGCTTGTACGAACGGTTCGCGTGGACGCTAGTAACTTTCAGATTGGTGGCCTTAGTTGACCCGCCCTTGCTGAGCGGAACCTTGTGGTCAACATCTTTACCGTCGCCTTTACGTACGCGCCCGGCTTGCATCATCTTGGCGCGAGCAGAGTTGCGCTTAGCGCGGTTCTTGATCTGTTCAGGTTTGCCTTGGTAGTTGTCGTATTCACGACGGTAGTCACGAGCCATGTTTACCTCCCGTTATGTGTGCAATCTTTAACCGGACACCAATTCTTGCACGTGAAGTTAGGCCGGGGATTCCATACGTTTACTTCAAACGCCTTCTCTAGTTGTGCCGTATTGGTTAGCCATCGCTGCCAATACACATCAGTCTGTTCGGCGTCATACTCATTCTTCACAAAGTCGTTAGCCACCACGAACAGCAGCCCACCCTTTACCCGTTTGACCTGTGGGAAGTGCTTGAACACCGCCAGCGACAGGATCTCCAACTGTTTCGTATCAGCATGTTTAGACGACTTACCAGTCTTGTAGTCCACGATTTTTGCAGAGTCACCGTTCAGGATGATCAAATCTGCTACGCCGCGCCACCACACACCCTTGTCGAAAAACTTACAGGGTTCCAGATTCTTGGTCAGACCCATGCGGTACTCGCACAACTTCTCGCCTTCGTAGGCTTTCAGTTTGAGCAGGGCGGGTTCTATGAACTTGTATTTCTCCGGTATCGGAGTGCCCTTTCCGATGAAGTCTTCCGCTGCTTTGTGAACGTCTAGCCCATACACAAGGTGGTCACTGATTGGCTCCTTGATGTCCTTCTTTACCTTCAGTCGGTAGTACTTGTGTGGACACTGATTGAACAGGTCGAGTGACGAATAAGACCATGTGTATGAAGCAGACATTAACAATCCCCGTAACTTTTACCCATGCCTGACTCGCAGTTGAGTGGCAGGGTAGATGCCCATGACGGTCGCCACCGCATACACTCCTCCACATACCTCTGCGCTTCTTCGGCTTCCGCTTCAGGAGCGATACAGGCAACAGCGTCATGTACCGTGAGAACCACTTTGTATCTTTTTGAAATCCGTAACATTTGTTCCGCGATTACACATCTTGCCACGGCTTGGCAAATGTTTTCAACAACCTTGCCACCATAGATCTTGACCGCGCCACGCCTAGTCCAGTACTCGTACTGAGCCTTCCCTTCGGCGTCTTCGACCTTCTTCAAACCCTCGTACCGCTGCCACAACCCACTAGGCAACTGGAACCCGTATTCGCGGGGGTCAAACAACACAGCGTCAACCACACCAAAGTCAGCAGCCTTCACTGTCGGGATGGACTCAATGCACTTCTGGCCTTGTCTCCATAGTGCGGGGATGGCCGGGTAGGTGCGCCGATATACGTCGATGATTCGTTTGCACTCGTCGAGATCGGTATCGACACCGAATGTCTTCAACTGCAACTGAAACTTCGCAGCCCCCATCCCATACCCGGCTCCGAGAATCGTGGTCTTACCTACGAACCGCTGATCCTTCGTAACTTCTTCTGTGGGTATGTTGTAGATGGCCGATGCCATGATCTTGTATACGTCCTCACCCTTGGCAAACGCATCGACTAGATCCTGCTGCCCTGCAAGCCAAGCCACCGTACGGGCTTCGATCTGGGAGGAGTCGCAGTCGATGATGACGTAACCCTTCGGTGCAGTAATCGCGGCCTTCAGTCTCCCTGCGTTAGCCCCGCGAGAAGGTAGGTTCTGCAAGTTAATCTTGTCGTCCCCGCCCCACCGTCCGGTGTGCGCTGCGTAGTACTTGATGGGTACTGGCAAACTGCCACGTAGGGCGATGTCTATAAACCTCTGTGTACGTGACTCTTCAAGGGTGGTCTTGGTCCCCAGTCTCGCACCAACAAGGGTCTGGACTCGTGGGTCAGGGTGGTTCAGTAGTTCCTTGAACCCTTCGTCGGTCTTGGCAAATGCCCACGCTTCCTTACCCGTACGGGCGCTTATCTTCTTCGGTGGTTCCACGCCAAGACTCATAAGCAGTTCTGCAAACTTGTCATTACTCATCAGCGTATCGCGGTCTGCTTGTGCCGCTGCGAGCAACTTGGCCTTCTTGTCCTTAACCGAGACAAGGTGGGATTCCAACAAAGGGAGATTCAGTTCCAGCGTAGGCTCAATGAACATACGCAAGGTAAGATCTATTACCTTGAGTTCTCCTTTAGGAAAGTCTTCAACAAGCCTACTAAAAAGATCAGTGGTAAGGCGAACATCATTAATACAATAATTAGAATACTTAGCGAGATCTTCGCTAGAAAAATCAATACGCCGTTTACCAAGCGCGTTAAGAACTTCATTGCCTTTTTCTCCAAGGTTGTACCGTTCGGCCAGAGCCTTGAGACTTCCCCCCGCTTCCACGCCATGCTTAGCCCTCGCCATGCACAGTGTGTCTAGCCATCCCTTCGGCTTGATGTTGAATACCCATGACATGATCGCCCCATCGAACTGGGTGTTGTGTGCCAGTACGAGTGAGTTAGACCAGTCAAACTGATTGAGCCATGCAGCAGTTTCTTTCTGTGTGCCACTAAACCACTCCGGCGGATCGTCATCTACAGCAACAGCCACCCCTATTACTTCAAAGCGGTCGTCACGGATGTACTCCTCCGTGGTCATCTTCGACAGGGAATAGTCCTTGTCGTAATACGTTTCAAAGTCTACGGTTATCATTTATTTTTAGACGCTCTACCTAGTATCCAGCCTTTTCCGGTCTCTATGTACCCGGCTGCGGCTAACGACTCTACGGATCTACAACTACCGATCTCGTAATATCGGTGTGCCCTGAATGATTCGGGGGTTGCAAACTTACGCTTGCACTCAGTACATCTTCTCTCGCGTTTGACTATTGTCACGTCTTGCTTCCTCTAATTCTTCTCTCAAATGCCTAATCTCGTGGTAGCACTGCCACAGTACGCTGCCCACTGTTAAGAACTTGAATTCTGTAGTTGTAGACTTGTCGTTTATCTCATTTGGGAGCGCACGAATCAAGTCCAATATGTCATCTTCAACTGCCACGTTTCTTTCTCCGCTTTCGCATGGTTCGTTGTGTCTCGTGCCAGTGGAGGATTCGGTGGCAGTTTGAGCATAACGGTATGCACTTGGTTTCGGCTTCCTTGATCGCTTCTTGTACATTAGATTTTTTGACCGCTAAATGATTGACGGATCGCTTACCTTCTTTGATTACGTGATGAAAGTCAATAATCGCAGGGTGCTTCTTCCTGCAATGACTACACCGCTTCTCTGACTTGTATGCAATCCACTCTTGTCTGGATTTGTCTTTACTAGTCTTGGCCTTCTTAATTATTTCTTTCTTGTTCTTCTCGTAGTACCTCTTTGAATATAGTTTTTGCTTACTCTTACGTATAACTGGATCTTTGAACCCCATCCTACAACCTCTTACGCCAGTACAACGCTCTTGCGAACGAGTACGGAACCTTCGGGGTGTACAGTCTGAATCCGCATGAGATCAAGTTGTTGGCGCTAGGTACGTTGTCGGTGGTATCCGACACAGCCCATTTATACCCATGCCTTCTAGCCCACTGGACTCTCAATCGGATCATCTGCCTTTGTATGCCCCGCCCCCTGTACGCCTTACCTACTCCACAACGCCCTAGATATATACCGTCCTCCAACTGTTGAGATGGAGATAGACAACTGAAGCCAACAGCCAAGTCTGCGTGATACGCCACCCACCACACCCCGTCTTCGGGGAAGTACAGACCATCAGCCGGGAGGCAAGCCTTTTGCATTACTTTAAGCAGTTGCTTGTTATCTGGATCTGAAGCGTCGATTTGTCGGTAAGTAATCTTCATGGCACATTACATATCAAACTCTGCTTTGAACACATCTCGGTCTTGTATAGATGTTTCAATACGTCGTCGTAGATAGACTACTTCGGCTTGTAGAGCGAGCATCTCTTTCGACACCAAATCGGCTTCATCCCACAAGCCCTGCTCGCGGATCTTGGCTAGTGCTAAGAAAACATCGTCGCCCCACAGGTTTTTCATGTCTCACCCTTCCAAATTCTGTAGTCGTACTGCTTGATCCCACGGTACACCGCCGTCGATAGGTGGTAGTGCGGGACTCCCCACTGCTGGATCAAGTCTTTGTACTTGACGTTCCTGCCGTTGGCCTTCTGCTTGCGCTCCAATAGGATCTTGTACTGGTCAAATGTAAGAGTTACCTTGCTGTGTTTCATTTCATAGACCTCGGGCTTTTCTTGCCGTCTATGTCCGGACTCCACCGTAGAATCTTCGCTCGTCCAGATCTAGTCATGCACAACTGGGTTAGTTTGTGGTAGTCCAAATCCAACATGTCGCAGATCCACCGCATCGACCCCGGACCCGAACCATCTGAATACATCCAATTGATAGCGGGACGCCGAGTATGTTCGCCGGTCATGTCTTTCACGGCTTGGTAGACAACCGCTGCCCACACTCTGCGGCAACCCGCATCGTCGATGTTGTCTGTGACTTGATTACTCATCTATCGCGTCCTTCAACTCACGTAGTATCTTCCCGGCTTGACTTTCAACACCTGCTTGGGCTTGCAGTTTTCGCAATGCTTTAAGTTCTATGTGCCGGATTCGCTCTCTTGATAAGTCAAATTGTTTGGCAACAACTCCTAGTGTTTCCTCTTTCCCTGAAAAACCAAACCTCGCTTCCAGTATCTTCTTCTCCCTCGGGGTCAGGCACGCATTCATCGTGGCTTCTAATAAGTCTTCTGTCTGTTCGTGTGCGATCTCACGGACACCCGCATTGTCCTGCATATCCTCAAGACGGTTATCACAAAAGTGCTGCTCGCTAATACGGACAAGTTCTGCTTCCGTAACGTCTTTACTGCCTGTCGATGACTTAAGCACCAACACCTTCTGGCGTTCGCTGAATAAGTCATCAGGTAGGGAGTACAACGCATCGGCTAGATTAAGTACGCACTTTCTCCACTCGCCCTTTTGATTGAGCGGAGACGCTTTCATGTTTATAAGATCGAACGTAGCACCGATTGGCAGATTCTTAACTCTGCACATCTGAAGCACAGAAGTGTATCCCGCCGCTTGCATGGCTCTACGTATCCGCGCATTAGAGACAGAGACTTTTACTCTGTAGTCGCTCACCAGTACTCCCTCCCTCCACGTTTTGCTGCCCACTCGGGGGGCGGAACCCGCCCCCACTCTCTACGCCGTGCCGCATCAAACTTCCTAAAGAAGTCGAATATCCAACGGATCATGCGTTCTTCCTCGCTGCAATCTCACGCTGCAAGTACCACGCAGCCTTCTCCAAGTCCTGCACCGGATCAGAAGACTTCTTACCGGCACGGGAAACATATTTCACTACGTTGCCCAAACGGTAATTCAGATCCTTGGCTTCGATGAAGTCGATAGTCTCAATCCCACCCGTTCGATAGTGCGGTGGACTGTTAACCAGATCAGATGTCTTTCTCTGATCAATCTTATCCAACACTTGATTCATCTCTTCCACAGCCTTTATGATCTTCGACTTCCTAGCCTTCTTCTTGGTTTTGTAGTTACGAATGACAACATCGACCAGTGGTTTGCCGTAGTCGGTCATCGTCTGGATCTCTTTCGGATCGTGTCCCAAGTCATACAACTTGCGGATCACCTGTGATTTGTTCGCCTTGTACTTCTTAGTCATCTCTAGTCTCCTTTTATTTAGATATCACTCAACTTGTTTAGGAACTTCGCCATAACTGGGCCATCGCCCAAAACCTTGTATCTCTGGTTGTCCTCCCTGATCTGCTTGGTGAGAATCCCCTTGTCCACCATGCGTCTGACACGCGCATGGATGGTTCCAAACGACGCGAAAGGCAAGCCAGAAGAGAACTGCATGATAGTTGCCGCCCCCTCGGTGCGCCGCTTCTCCGCCACAGCAGCAAGGATGGCTACGTCGATACCATCCATCTCATACTCATTGGCTACGGCTAACGCTTCGCCCAATTTCTCTAACTTCATTTCTCTTCCTCGTCGCTGAATAATAGTTTCGTCGGTTCTTCCTGTACCTCAGATACAGGAGTCCTTCCTCTTGCAGCCACGCCAGATACCTCTGGGCATGGCGATTCGTAAAGTTATACGTCTTCATGATGTCGCTCACGCTGATCGCAAACCTAGACACAGCCAGACGCACGATCCGCTTAGCAACACCCTTACTTGTTTTCAGTCGTGTCTTTGTCGCTGAGTTCTCTTGTGAAGTCATAAAGTTTAGGTGGTTCTTTGTTCCACACTATTAAGTCCAACACCATCCTAAAAATACCAATGGCCCCCTCGTCAAGCACAAACGCATACCCACCGGCTTCAACGATGGCGTTCAGGTTCTTCAACTGTAACGCCGTGGGTTTGTTGCCGTTCGCTTTGCACTCAATACCGATGAACCTACCTCTCATACAAACCACGATGTCAGGCGCACCAGAACTACCGTAGCCCCCCGTCGTCGGGGTTATCCTGTACACGTTCGGATACTTATCCAGTATTGCATGTACGCTTTTCTTTACCTTGCTCTCCGGAGTTGCCATATGTCATCCCTAGTAAGTTGTTGTACTCGTCTTTGTCCAAAGCAACTGCCATGATTTGCTCGCCTAGCCACGCACCGATGATCGACACTTCGTAACTACCTCGCATCAGTTTCACCATTGCTAGTTTGGTGGAGACGGTCTCGGGTAAACAGTGTTTATCAATACGAAACGTAGTTGACTTCATCCTGCGCTTGTCGATCAACGTACACTTTTTAAAGGTGCTTCCGTCGCGCCTTATACCTATAGTCATTATCCAGTTGCTTGGTATCACCGTATATGAATACCACATGATTTTAACTTAGGCAAGAGTTAGTACAACCAAAAACTGTTAGCATCCAATCTTAGGCCAACTTTGTTGATCACGGATCTGTCGTCCACCATACGCAGTAGGGCGACGCTGCCCTGCATATCCTCGGGCAATTCATAGACGCTATTGCATGTAGATACTTCGCTCATCGTGAAACTACCCCATGACTTATCCGTCGTGCAATAAAACACAGTGCCGTCAGGCTGCACATAAACATGTTTCTTGGGCGTGGGCGTGTCCCGCTCTTTGGAAGCGCGGATAAGTTCAAGGTTTTCGGGGGTCACTAACGCTTTAAGTTTTTTCGTACCGTATGGGATACCAGTCTCTGCATAGTTAGCGATGTCATCCAAGACGTCACTGGACGCTAGGTAATTGAGGGCATTCCTAATTTTCTCGCTAAACTCATGCTTCCAATTAAGGAATACGTTATTTGCGTCGTTCTGTTTGTACTTGGTCAACTCGTACGGGGTATACGGACGGACGCAATCGGCCAGTATCTTCCTAGCCTTCGTCATGTTGTTAGTCACCTTCGTCTCGTAGTTACTATTGTTCTCCTTGTACTTCTCGTTCTTGATGAACGGGGATCGGAATAACAACTGCCCGTCACCAACGTACGTCAGAACCATAATCGCCTTGCCTCGGTAGCGGTCATCGTAAAAACAAGTAGTAGAAGCATCCGTGACCTCGGCAGTGATTGGATACCGGCTCACGTGAGTACGCACCAGTTGCTTGGTCAGAATGTCCAACGTCGGATGCGGGGTCAGTTTGTTTGAGATATAGGTAATCATGTTGCACTCCAATTTATAAACAGTGTTTATACAAGCAACCAAATAGCAGCCGTGATGACGGCAATCAACCCACCGTGAATCACGCCACGGCGGTACACCTTTCCCACTAACGTATTAAGATCCATTTCGCACTCTCCTATCTTTCGTTTATATCTTTACCGTCGAGCCACACTTCGATGCCATTACCAGAATATGCACCGTCGTTGCCATGCTCAAACTTAAACGCATCTACCTTCGCGTACTGCATCCACTCGTTTCCAGTCATGCGGAACTCCTTGGATTTGTTGTAGTCCCACCCGTAGAGTTTGGTGCGCGGCGGCAGTCTGTCTAGTTTGTACTTGTTCATGTGAGTAACACGAACAGAATCCACGCAGCACACAGGCCACCAAAAAACCCGTGGCGAAACGCAGCAAAGTACGCCCTCTTTCTTGGGTTCATCTCACACCTCCTCAAAATCAGAGAACTCAGACTCATCCAACACAGGCTTTGCCGTTGCCATGAGTAAACGGTCGGCCAACTCCTGTATACCTTCGGGGGTCTCGCTCCACATGAACGGATCGTGGTATCCAATCAACGTACCGTCGTTCTCATGGAACACTTCGACGAACTTATAGAACACATCCCCACTCTCGGGTTCTGTGAACCGCATCACCCTATGATTCCAAACCATTTCACACCTCCTTAAAACATGTTCAGGATTTCATCGACTCGCGTCTTAACGTCGAGACGCACGTTGTCGCTCTTACGCAACTCAGCAGCATCTATTCCAATCAACGCAGACTCGAGCTGGCGACGTGCCTGTTCCAACTTGGGATCATTTGTTACGTTGAGTTTGCTCAGGATGTTGCAGAGATCAGTCGCATTCGTAACCAACGTGTCGCGGAACACTTGCTTCTGCTCACCCGCTAACTTCGTGGACATATGTTTCAGGCAGTCATGCAGTCTCGTCCACGCATCCTTCATGGCTGAGTCGATACGCTC
>JACCDO010995895.1_pt1 | contig 19891 bp, 10 predicted proteins | sample 7446101 | NCBI WGS metagenome assembly JACCDO01 (sample SAMN15323440, study PRJNA562643) | freshwater metagenome | isolation source: river surface water | place: USA:Blue River Watershed | collected 2017-08-16
CCCAATCGCGATTCGCGAAACGTAAGTTCCGGTTATAAAATGAAATATTACATTATTATTTCACACATATTTTCGCATTAGAAATTAAAGGTTGGAATGAATATTTGTAAGGTATGTATGGCGTGTATAAAATTGTTAGCAAATATAGGTGTGGATATAAGAGTAGTAACTTAAGTAAATTGATTCATATGTAAGATAAATTAATCTCAGTGATTATTATTATCATTATTATTGCCAGTAGTAATATCTCGAAGTTCCTCCAAATTGTCTTGCAATTTGTACTTGGGCCAAAATTCATATTTTCAATTTCCAAATTTTATTAAAATCCGAATAGTGAAAATTCACAGTTTTTCAAAAGTAAAAACCATGCCACCTGGACCAATTAAAGTAATAGTGATAGGACCTAAGCAAACTGGTAAAAGCTGTATCAGTAATTTCTTATCTGGTCAAAGCGAAAAATTAGTGTCGGATAAATATGAGCCGACAGCTGGCGTAAGAATATTGGAATTTGATATTAGAATAAGTAGTTCTACAACACCGCTCAATATTGAATTATGGGATTCTTCTGGAGATCACACATATGAAACTTGTTGGAAAGCAATAATGCAGGATACTGATGGTGTAATATTAATATATAATCCAGACTCTCCGGGACAAGATCAGCAATTATCTGATTGGTATGAATATTTTGTAAAAAGAAATGGATTAAAAGAGTCACAATGTATTATATTTGCGCACAAATCATCTTCAAGTACATCCGAAAAGTTTAAACCCCCAACTTTATTTTCAAGAGTTACTGCAGCATTGACGACATCTCAAAGTGGAAATGATATTAGAGGAATGTTTGAAAATTTTGTAAAAGAATTATATTCAAATAAGAATAATTCGTCACGAAAATAAAGCATTTTACAACCTACGGAATTTTTATTCTTTATTATAGCATTTGTAAGTAATTTAATTGATTAGTTAAATAACTATTTTTTTTCACTCATCCAAATATATATTTTGTATCATGTACACTATCATGCTTGCAGTGATTTTGTCAATGGATTTGTCACCTCATCAATTTCAATACAAGAGAAACAACCATACAGCGACAAATGCATTGCCAAAAAACATGTTAACCACGCTAATATTGTAAATCCAAAGCCAGCTCCACCTTGACTAGTCACAGTTAATGTATCAATACAGTATTCATTTCCACTGGTTGCAACATCTAGCCAATATTGCGAATTGGTTAAATCATTATTACATGTTAAACTATAAGTGGATAACATAAATAACCACATCATAAATGCTAAAAAAAAATATATTATTTGAAGTCTTCTTTTAAAAATTTTTATACTATTTTCATTTGTAAATTTTTCAGCAAATATTCCAACACAAGATATTACTCCCATAAATAAACTAAATGCTACTGATATAGAAACTAAACCAGCTGAGTTAATATAATTAGTAGTTGCATCGTTAAAATTAGGATGGTCACCATTGGCGGCAAGATATGTATCTAATCCTTTCCAAAAATCTGAATTAGTCCATTTTTCGCAGTTATTGTCATCTGTAGCACCATAATCATCAACCTGGCATGCTCCTTCCTGTAGCATATAACTGAAATAATAAGATCCACAACCAGAATCTTTCTCCGCATCAAACTTAATTATCCAATAGCAACCACCTAGTGCTATCGACGTAGATATCATTAACGCAAGTGATAATGACAGCATTATAATATAACCAATTCTAGTTTTTACCATAATTTGTTCAAACCAAGGCTTCTGTAACACTAAGGGAGTTGGATTTGATGATCCTTCATTGATAGACGACATATTTTAATCCAGTAACAATTTGTAACAAAATAGATTTAAAAATGGTGAATAGTCAAGATTATTGGATTAAAATTAGAGCTTTCAATCAGAGTGAACCTTTCTACAGGTATGGGTGTTATTGTAAGAGCAAATCCTTCTTATTGGTGTTCACTGCTGTATAGTTCCTACCTTATGAAGGTCTTACTGGCAGACTGGGGGAACAAAAAATCCCAAAACCAAAATTTTCAAAGATTTTTTTTCTCATAAGAAACACATCTTTAGCATTGTGCACGGACGCGATGTTTGTTTCTGTGGACGAAAAGTTAAACGAATTAAAACGTTTACTAAGTCACAATTTAATAGAAAAAAATGTATACGACGAGCAAGTTAACTTACTTCTATCGAGTCATATGAGTAATTATAGTAATGAAAAAAATCCTAAAGGTGATGATACTATTATTGAACAAAATGATACTTCTAATGTTGAAATTTTACTGCATAATTTATCACACAGTGATTTAGTCTTTGATATAAATAATGATGATAATACTTTCAGTGGTGAAATTATTCGTGGTAGACCTAAGTTCAATCATTACAAAGAAATTACAGAAAATATTATTAAATTTATTGAAAGCTACGAAGATTGTACTAGTGTATGTTTTCATCCTAAATTTATCAGGCAGCTACGATCTGGAAGTGATAAATACGATGTACAACAAGTTACTCCTACATCCAACGTTGCACTAGGATATGATTTCACAAAGAAAATACGTGTGAGTGATTCTTCTAACATTCGATTTCGCAGGAATGACGAAACTAAACTTTTTCCTGAATTAAAGAAAGAAGAATCGACTTCATGCACTATAACATCTGTTTATTTTCCATTGATATCAATATTAGTACCAAAATGGTTACACAGCATGGAATCTAATGGCCGCATTAATAGTAAGAAAACAATTATTTTGGTCACTGGAAGAGGTACACCACGCGACTCTAATGAAAGTTCAAATGATAACTCTACAAAATATTCTGGCACTTTGATTAAACGGTTTTTAAATGAAGTGTATCCTAGTATTGAAGTAATTCATGTCCACTCGATGACAAACTTATTTCGTTACGATGAAAATATTGTCTTCGTTAAACGTGAACTATTGCCAATAATTCATTCGTTCAGAGATGAACTATCTAGTATATTGGGTGCAAAGTGGAGAGATGCTATGAAGATATCATTGTCATTCGCAGACGGGTCATCAGCTAGAATCAGTGCTATAAATGCGTCACTTAAAAATTATCGACCTAGTTATATGCATTTTTGGCAACTAAAAACGTTTTGGAGCGAAAATTATATATGCGATGATGATGTAGAATATCACTCATTTGAAGAAATATCAACAGAACCTGCAGTTGAAATAACGCAAACGGATAGTTTGGTTCAGTTAGTAGTTGATGAAATGGTTAAGTTTATCAGCGACTTTAGAATCACTTGCAATTGTGATAATGATCTTACCTCGTTTTGGTTAAGAAAGACCAAAAAGCCAGTACTAGCTATATTGTTAGTCCAAAAACCGGATGGTGCTCCAAAGTTATATCGTGGCACGAATATGGAAGTATCTATGCCCACAGGTTCGCTATGTGCCGAAAGAAATGTCATTGGGACTGCACTTGCGGATGATATGACACTTAAACGTCAGGATCTCAAATTAATCGCTGTTTACAGTGCTAATGAAGTATTGGATCAAGAAAAAGTAGTTCATGATAAAACTCCTAATTTATGCCGTATAATCCCACCTGCTATTGATGATGATAGTTTAGATATTCGCCAAGCAATGCAGCCTCCACCAAGTCCTGTGGTTGGACACAAACGAAAAATATTTAATATTCCAAAACAAAGTGACCTTAGTATCGCATTGAGTCCCAAAACACCTGTAGAATTTCAGTCCAAAATTAATTCAAGTATTGGCCGTAAAACAATTATTAAAAAGACAACTCCATTTTTGAGTATTAAAAGTTCAGCTTCGTTTACATCCATTGGTTCAACCGAAGATGATTTAAATACATTACTCTGCCCAGAGCTTAAAACTATTTATGTGGAGGAAAAGGATATGAATCCATTGCGACCATGTGGTGCTTGTCATGAATGGTTAAAGAAAATAGCCGAAGTTAATCCACAGTTTAGAGTTGTCACTTTTACGGATGCGAAAATTGAAGGTGTTTATATTGATAATATTAATGAATAATTTTTGTTGAAGTGTATAAGACTTATATTTGTGGTATTACCCACATAACTGCAATGTTAAGCGCATTATGTATGCATATATGTTTTTTTTACATTTGATACAGAAATAACTTTATGTTGGAGACAATGGTTTCAATTACACGATTTAAAAATTTCATCTAACGATCTTAACATATTTTGTGCCTATAATATCCACCGAATCATTAAGTAGATAGCTCCCTTACATACATAACATTATTGCATCTTATAAGTACTTCTCCCAAATTACCTGCGAACTGTCCGTCGATGTATTCTTCTGTATTACCTAGCTGCAAATTCATGTAGGAATCTATCGACATTAACAATCCTTTGTACTCCATACCCCATTTTAATTTAACTATTACTGGATTTCCAGTCAGATTAGTCAAGAAAGGTTTGGGATTCACTACAACGTGTGTTGACATCCTTATTTGATGATTTTTGATCTTAAAGTGAGTCGCCATTCGTGAAAACAACCCGATCCGTGAGGCCCTTTAATAGTTTAAATAAAATTATTAAACATAAAGAAAAACATAAATATTTGTAATATAACCGCAACATCATTGGTCAGGAGAAATGTAAATTTTCTGATTTACTATATATACATTCATAAATAATTCTTCATAATTATGGTGTCAAATAGTAGTATAAAAAGCTAAAAATCTAGAGAATATAAGTATAGATGACATGATGACAGTGATTTAATCACGGTAATGTATGATATGTCAAAAATGGCATTAGGTGCCGGGTCGTGATACCAAAACTTGTGTGTCATCATTTCCTGGATAGCGCCGCAGGATAGCAGTAAAAAATCACGCCGCAGATGCTGTTTTACTTAATTTGTTGCTTATGTATACTACAAGTAGCGTTTAGTTTAAATGGGAAAGCATTAATTGTGCAAAATAAAGGTGGTGGTCATGGCACTATTGGATATCAATTATGCAAAACTTTGAAGCAACAGCATCCAGGATTACAACTTATAATTTTACAAGATAAATGCAACTATAAAAAGGCACCATTTTCCTCGTATAAAGAGCTTGAATCCGCTGGTGTCAAAGTAATTGAGACTACTTTAAGTAGTCCTGGTGATTTGAGTGAACTGAATGGTATGAATATTGATTACGTCATAGATAATTGGAGTAAAAATTCTGAAAATGCTACATTTGTGTGTAATATTGCCAAGAATAGTAACGCTCAACAATATGTTTTCATTTCATCTGCAGGTATGTATAAAAGTTCGAATGTAGCTCCATTAGTAGAAACAGATCCAGTTAAGGAAAACGATGCGAGAAAAGTGGAAATTGCTGTCTCTTCATCTGGTATCCCATATACTTTTCTACGCCCACAATATATATACGGTCCTAAATCCAGTAAAAGGTACTTAGATTTTTTTATTGGACGTGCTTATAGAAAATTAATTACTCCATTACCATTACATGGTGATCAATTAGTATGTTTGACACATATTGAAGATGTTTCAACTTTAGTAGCTGCAACTTTAGGTAAAGATGCGGCAAAAGGTCAAGTTTTTAATTGCGGGACAGATAAATACATATCTTACAAAGGTCTAGCTAAATTGATACACACTGCTATAGGAAATGACATCAGTGATATGAGATTTATGTATTATGAACCTAAGGATTTTGATAAATGGGATGGTAGTGGTGTTCAGGAATTTCCATTTCGTAGAGAAACATTTATTACTTCTCCTTCGAAAGCAAAAATGTTACTAGGTTGGACCCCATCTCATAGAATTGAAGATCATATTGCCGCTGACGTAAAAGAATACGAAGAATTGGGTGGTTTTAAAGACAAATGGGGGGTAGAAGAAGTAAAGTATGACTTAGAAATCATTGCATCTAAAGACTCAAGCTTCACTTTCACTTATCCTTTTTTTGACGATGATACAAATATCAATAAAGAAAAAAGACCCTATCCTTTTGAGTCGTCTTAAATTTTATATGTAACAAAAGATTATATAAATATTACACTATTTTACGCAATTATTTCCATTGGGATGACAAATATTGATCTAGCACTTCAAATTCAGCTCCTAATGCTAAATGGGAGCTACAAAAAATATCATTAGGTAACCAACTAGTTACTCTACCTTGATTAGATTGTACATAAGGTATCCAGATACCACCCCAAAATTGGCTAATTGTGTTATCCGGAGTTGTTCCAGGGCTAATATTGTACGGCATCATGACACTTTTGCTGATCAATTCTTTTAAATTTTTGGAATCGTGAGAGGTTGGAAATGCATGTTGAATTGTAGATTGTGTCACAAATAGACTTCGCATGGGAGGAATAGGATTATTCCAATACCTGTTAGAGCACGAGACTGTATAATTAGGTGTTTCGCCCTTGATCATACTTAGATGCGGTAAACTTAAAATTCTACTTGTAATGCAGCAATTACTAGAATAAAAAATATAATCACTACAGCATACCCCTTTACCGCCGGCATCTAATGGTGCAGAAGTAGTAAAATATGGTTCTCCGCCACTACTATAAGATTCATAGGCGCTTGCTAGGAAACAACTGTGAACATGGCGTCTGTTTGGTTTACCGATACCCTTTAGTGCATCTTTAGCATCTATAATAGTATCATCATCTAATAATTTTGCCACCTTAGTTGATTCGAATGTGGGAATCATTAATTTTGTTTTAAACTCATTAATATTACCTTCGTTCGTTTTTAATTCTTCCATTTCTTCAACTTTATCAAAATTATAGTCTGCTTCGATACTAGATATTATTTCAATTGATTTGGGTTCATCTATGATTACTTCGGACGACGACTCGATATCTATGTTATCGTACTCTTCTATTAATACTTGATCCATATTATGCATATTATGCATATTATGCGTTAGACTCAACTCGGTATTAAGCGGTAGGCTATTGTCACCACTAAAAGACTGACTAAATGATCCAAAGGGGTCTGATACCACACTGGGTGAAATTATACTCTCTTGCGGATTAGATATTGTATTTTCTACAACATTACTATCTGATAAACCAATTAACGATTTGACTTCGGTTTCATCGTATAATGCAAGCTTACCAGTAGATGTGTCACTTACGTAATTTACAAAAGTGCCATCATATTTTCTTATCAGAGGAAATTTTTTTAAGAATTCGCTGCTATTCACCTCAGAGGATATGCTTGGAGTTATTACCCCATTAAGATCTGCAGACCACCCTTCGCGCGGGTTACTACTTATAGGAAGTATTCTACCACGAGGAACATCGGGCATCCTCCTGCCATGGATATCACGGGGAGTCAATTGTGTTTGAGATGCAATAGGGTTAGATTGCACAGCTATTTCAACGTCCCAATCACTTTTTTCCATGCTTGATTGTTCACGGATTTCATTAACTTGGGCAATATCCCTGAGAAAAACTAAATCCGGCATAGGCGGTGCACTAGGTGGATTAGGCAAAATTAATGGCAGTGATGCTTCGCTCCACAGACCATCTCCTATTAAATTTGTTGCTTTAATCTTAAATTCATACGGAAGTTCAGATGCGAGTCCAGTTATATTATACGCCAATTCATCCATAGTTACTGTGTACTTATCACCTTTTAAATCAAGTAATGTGGTAAATTGTACACAATCATCAGCAGGAATTTCTTTAGTGGCCCTAAAGCCTAGTGTTCTAGATCCACCAGGACGCCAAGCAATAGTATATTTAATAATTTTAGAATCAGCACCGGTTTTAGGAGGAGGGAGCCATTTGACTTTTGCAGATGATCTACTTAATGCCATGCAAGTAGGAACGGGACATTGTTTCGGTACTTCCTCTGCTAATGGTGTTCTACCAGTTCTTAAAACATGATATGCTGCACTTGAAGGTAAATCATTGAGACTAATACCCATAAAAATGGGTACTTGAAACTCACTGTTAGCTTTTTCTATTTGTTTAGTGAGATAAATACTTTGATGCAATCTGATGTCGCTGTATGATTCTCTTTCACATAGGCTAGCACTACATATACAAAATGCAGAGGTGAATCGATGAACGATGGGCCAAGGTTGTAAGAACAATATCAATCCCACATCATCAGATCGGCATTTTTCCCGAAATACACTTGTACTTTCTACATCCATCGTTGCAGCATCGTTAAATTCAATCGCTGTCATTTTGAATAACTGAAATAAATCCCTTTTATATGCGATGACAACTCCTTCAGCATGATATTCAACAAACTTTGTTCGTTGCTTAAATACACTGTCATAGCCTAATTTCATAAGCTTAGGTCGCCAAAATTCAACAAACTTGTCAGCATCTTGCAAACACACAACATCTGCTTCATATGACTGAATCTCTCGAATTAAAGTGCTACAACGACTTTCCCATGATTTAGTGGTAGAATACCTTATATTTGAAATCTTACAATCAGCTAAAACGTTATACGACACAATCTTTAGTCTCCCCGTGGTTTTGATTTCCGAAGGAAGTCCGTTATTACTACTTTTTAGCCAGCTGCGACCACCATATAACAATTCTTGGAAATCCATTCTCGCATAATCTATGGATTAAAATGAAGTGACGATATTAAAACAAATAATATAGCTACAAAAGTTATGCGCAGTATTTTCTTTCTATCTCATTTTCTTACCCAAAAGCAACAGCCTTCAAAAAACGTAAACAACCTAAACAACCAATGTGAACCAAAATAATTGGCAAATTTTAAAATTTTAATTTTTCAAAATTATTTTTGTTCAGAGGTACAAATTTTGAAATCCCTTGGAAATCCATGAGGAGGAATTTTTCCCCGGTCCTTAGTTTTATTGTCTAATTACGACTTTATTAAGTGGTAACGCATTTAATAAGTTAATTACATGTATTTGTATCAATTTTATTCTATATTTGATGCTACTACTCATTCTGTAATTATGGTCCAAATGCAAAACATTAGTAGCAAAAGATGAACAGTAAAGGTAATATCTGATTAAATAAATTATTTTTCAGTGCAAAAAAAATCGGTGTCATCAAGTCAGAAAAAACAGAATGTTCAACAAATGTTGATTATAAATATGAGGGATATAAATACAAGGATTTGTGACAATAACTTATCTGAGCATTCAGTATTCCGAGCATAAGTAGTAAACGAAAATACATACAGTACTAGCTTAGCTAGTCTAGCTAAGGTAGGAAGGACGCTGGAAATATTAATCCCTAATTCGAACGACAGGGACAGAGGAGTACGATTCCTGTCGGATCCAAGTGCCGCTGTAATCAGCGGATCGATATGAGCATGATGAATGCATTTTATGCACTGATTCTTTGCCATGTATACACAATATTTGCACAGGATTACGTTTTCAAGGAAAAAATTATCAGGCATAATCATAATTTTAAACTAGTAAACAAAGTTAGCGATAAAGATAGGAATAATTTTCATGATGTAGTAATTGCTGTCAAACAAAAAAATATTGAATTATTAGAAGAGAATCTAAGCAATAGGGCAAATCCTTCTCATCGTGATTATAGGAAATGGTTTAGTAAGGATCAAGTTTATGATATACTAGATATTCAATCATCGTACGACAGTGTTATAAATTACTTGAATACCTATGACGATATTAGTATTGTAGATAGCACTACTCATGGAGAATACATTATAGCCACTGGACCATTGTATTTATGGGAGAATATTTTTAATTGCGTATTTTATAATTGGTTTGATACAGATGTTAAAGAAAAATATGTGCGAGCGAAAGAATACTACTTACCAGTAGAAATAAATGATGATATTATTGGTGTATTTAATATCGCGGATGCACCCCCTATTATGACATCAACTAGTTACAAAGTTTTAAGTGATAAGCAAGGCGGTATATCTCGACCTTCCAAAGAAACAACAGCTGTATATGCCAATGGATTAGTTGATCCCCAATTCTTACAGTATTTATACAACATTCCTACAACAGAAGGATCTTCTTCGATGAATCAGTCTGTTTTTGAAACTAAAAATCAATTTTGGTCTTCTGATGATTTAACTCTCTTTCAGGAAAATAACGACTTGGTGATACAAAGTGCAGTTGAAGTATCAGATGGACAGCGCGAAACGAGTGATTGTGATATAAATTCTGTGATAAATTGTGACGAGAGTAATTTAGATCTTCAGTATATTATGGCAATGTCACAAAATACTATAACGTATTTTTGGTTTGTACCAACTTCTGCGAAGGTTAATGTATTTGTTGAGTATTTGATAGCAGTAGCTAATAGTACTAATCCATCGCTAGTGAATAGTATAAGTTGGGGCTCTATTGAGCAAAGCTGTACCCAGTCAACACTTGATTTATTCAATATAGAAGCCATTAAACTTAATGCTATCGGAGTTACAATCATTGTGAGTAGTGGAGATAATGGTGTTGCCAACACTGGCTGTAATTGCAATGCTAGTTTGCCAATTACTAGTCAGAATTGTGCATGTTTGAAAGATTCCAGTAGTAGTATTTGTAGTTATCCTACCAATAACTCTTGGTCTGGCACTGGTTATTTTCCTTCATTTCCTGCGACTTCTCCATATGTTGTATCGGTCGGTGCGACGCAAGGTCCTGAGGATTCAAGTACTGAAATTGCATGCCAGTCAGATGAAGGTGGATTTATTACTAGTGGTGGAGGTTTTTCTACATATTATAAGCAAAGTTCGTGGCAATCTAAATTTATCACTGATTATTTTGATAGTTTATCAGCAACTGAAATACCTACAGATGGCTTCAATGTCAATGGTCGTGGATATCCCGATGTTTCTTTGATTGGTGTGTATTATCAAGTTGTCATCAATTCTGCAACTTATAGTATCTTTGGTACATCTGCTAGTGCACCTGTATTTGCAGGTATGGTTAGTTTGTTAAATTGGCTTTTGATATCGAATGGTCAGTCGACGGTGGGTTGGATGAATCCAACCTTATATAGTTTTCCCTCCAAGTTTAATGACATAAATAGTGGCAAGAACATGTGTTGTGCATTGGTCTCTTCGAAGACAGCTACATGTTGTGATGCTGGTTTTTATTCAATTAAAAATTGGGATCCTGTTACTGGTCTTGGATCTATACAGTTTAATCAATTGGCGAGTATATATAATGTATCTTATGATGATCCTAACTATGCTCTTAGTGCTAAAAGTAGTAATAACGAGAATTTAATTCCGTCAGTTACAATTATAATTGCTGTAATCTCAGTTGTCATTTTCTTGTGTTGCTTTTACTATTACAATGAATACAAAAAAAATAAAGCTTTGCGGCAATCGACGATGCAACAGAATAGCAGTAATATTAACAGAAGTTATGTACCTCCAGTAGCTCCAGTAGCAGTGAAGAAAGTATCGGCACATCAAGGAGTGATATCTGAGACGGCAGAGGGTAGTATGAAATATGCTAGTGATGATATTGAAGATAATCCTTTGCATAATATGGACGGAACTCAATTTGTGGGTAAGATGCAGTATAGGAGACAATCAAATATAAACTCTGAAAGTACATTTTCGTTGTAATGTTTATAATATAATACAAGAATACAAATAAAACTTACAGATTATAATTTTCAAAATCGTAAGGATTTTTATCGTCACTTTCATAGTTATCATCTAAAACTTCTCCCGTTACTAAAGATCTATCGAAAAAAAAGTCGTTGTCGTTATCCCCTTGAGTCTCGACTGCTATCTCGCTTCTATTACTATCGAATAGTGTTGATTTAAAATTTCGTAATAAACAACGGCAGTCACAGCCGCTGGGGCATTCTGTATTGAGTTCAAACCATTTTTTAAGATGTGCTGGGTGTCCGCCATGACCACACGCGGTGCAAAATAATGCTGTACCTCTTATAATATCTTGACATATTGAGCAACTTAGAGCATATGAATTACACTGTTGACACCACATAGCAGAACTCTTAATACTCTCTGCACGTTTGTTGCATTTGTAACAGTTAACACCGACAGATGTCATACAATAAGAAAAGACATTTGCATTAACAATGTTCTCTTCATTTGATTGGTTCATTTCTGTCAGGATGTTAAATTCGTCGTTACTTCCATTTGAACTGTCACTTCCATTATTGTTATCAAAGGAATTTCTACCATTAAATTCGTTTCTTAAATCGTAAATAATGTCCACCGAAGCATACAAGTACTTATTTACTTCAGTTGCTTGAAGTAAGGATCCACAGCTATATAAAATATTAGCATAAGACTTTAGTAAGCGCTCAAAATATTCAAATGATATCGCTTTATGTAGCGATACCATGCATTTGTCAAATTCTAAATTGTCGTGACTTGAGTCAATGAGAGACTTTTGGAAATTATCTGAGACAAGCAAAGTCATAGTGTCACTACTACCCCCTAATAAACAAATAATTGTTGCCAGTGTCTGTACATCACTAGTTTGAATTAAATAATTTATTATTCGCCTTAGAAGTGACTGTCCTAGTGTACTTTCTTTCCACACGAAGCCACCCTCTTCCTTTTCATTAATATTTAACGACAGAAACTCGAGGCAAACAGCTAAAAGATTCCATAGTTGCTTTATACTATATTCCGGTGTTATACTTGCATTATATCGACACATGGCACTTCTAACTTTCATTACACTATCACATGATCCACTAATATCTAATGTGTAGTTAGCCTCAATTTGTGACTTATTATCATATGTAGTATACAAAGGGCCAAGTGCATAGTTAACTGCTAAATATTTAAATTTTTTGTGAAACGAATCAATTGCATAGACTATTGAAGGCTTTGCTGATGTAAGGTGGGAAGTTAGGAATGAATCTTGTAATTTTTTGCTTTTTAATTCATCAATCATGTCTAAATTTTCTTCTAATTTTTCTAATGCAAATGATTCGCCGATGGGGTTGAAATTTGATGATAAGTACGTATTTGTGCTTGGATCATTCGACATTAAACCAACGTTAGTTTCATCAATTCTAGTTTCGTTTGTGTCACTAAAGTTACTTAATTGAGATACTTGAGAGCTTAAACTAAATGTAGAACCTACACTACCTTCGCGTTTAAGAGTGTTATTTAAATTATTCGTCGAATTATTGCTTCTTAAATTTGCAATAATATCTAATTTATTATATGATATAAATCCTGATGACCCATCATCACTTTGAATATCACCTTCTTCTATGCTTTCTGGTTTTTGTTTAGGAGAATGCAGTTGATAAATAATATCAACATCTTCTTGCTTTTTATGCTCTGCAATCATAAAGTCGGCGAAACATTTGGGATATTTAAACTTCATTTGCTCCTGTCTTTGATTAGTTGAAATATCTTTTAAATATAATTCAGCTCCACCAAAAAATAATAATGGTCCATTTATACAAAATCTGGCACCGGAAGAAATAGGACAGGGCACTTTATATGCTGATTGATCAATTAATAAGTCGTCATTAGTTGCCAAAGTGTGATCATTATCTACATCTGTTCCACTAGCTGTAATATAACTTGATATAGACACTTTGTTAGATGGTATCGATTCCAATTTTTTGCATAAATATTGTAGTACTCTGTGTCGAAAAGATCGTGCAAGTTTTACTAATAATCCGATTTCATTTCCAGTATTTGAAGTGCCAAATACTCTGTTGTTTTTCATTAATGATGCTTCTGATATTGTAGACTTTGAATTCGCATTTAATTGTTCGGCAATTTTAATGCTGGAGGCTATAGAGGTTAACTCTACCTCTAGTAATTCCGTAAAGGTAGATGGTAGGATTCTTTTAGTAGATTCATCGGGTATTGAAATATTTATTGATGAAATATCTAAAGAGTTTTCTCTAAAAGAAATTCGAAGTAATACAGAACTATCTGTTACTTTGTTGTCAGAAAAAATATGTAATTTTGTCATTACTAACGTAATTTGATTTTTTTCTTTGTCTATGGAACCGATACTTAAATGCTCGAGATCGCCATTAGTTAACATTTCTTCCAACGATAATATATCTTCATTTAGTATATCCCATATTGAATTTGAATTCGTAATATTAATATTTTTACTCGTTACGGCAATAGTTTTTGATATATAATTAGGCTGGACTAAATTGTCTGTCACAAATCCTATGTTTTTAATGTTTTTATTCAATGAATTAAGAGAATATTTCGGTGTAGCAATTATCTTGTTAGAATTTTCGTTGATTTCTTTCAGTATTGTTGCTTCTTTTTCCTGATTAGAGTATAACCCTGTATGCTTTTTGTTTTTCATCAACAATTTGACAGAAAATAATATTGATGACTCTGTTAGAAATAGTAATTCGTTGCCGTCAATAGAATCTCCAGGTGAAATTAAAGATTGTTCTCTTGATCCCCATTTCATACCTAAGATAAATTCGTCACTATTTGCTATTTTTGATAATTTACATGAATTATTGAGTTTTTCGTCACCAACTGATGATAAATGAAATTGGCATAAATCGATAGAATAAGACATTTGCTCGGTATCTTTATCGCTTTTCTCTAAATTTTTTCCACTTCTAAGCACGACAACTCCAGAATTATCAGGAATTGCCAATACAGTGTCAATATTATCACATTCAGTAGTTAATTCTCGGTTAATAACGTCATAAAAATTTGATGACAGACTCCATAATTCTAACGTTTCCATATTACTTTTAGAAACGATTGCTGATGATCCTGCAAATTGAGTCCATGCGAATTGATTTATACCTGCATCAAAATTATCCAAAAATACATAACCTTCTTTTCTTGGACTATCATTTTCATTTTTCATTGGCGTCATTCTAGTATCCCATATCATTAAACTTTTGCCATTTGCAGCAGCTAAATAATAATTATTTGTATTGCACCATTCTAAGCAATGACATACACTTCCAGAAATTTGTTGAATAGACTGAATGGAATTATTTGGAGTGCGTATATCCCATATACTGACATCACCACCATTATCACAACCCGTGGCTAAAATATTGCTGTTTGCGGCGCACCATTGCATATCAGTGATATAAATATTTTGCGCGATGTCGTATTGAATTAATCCTAATAAAGGCTTTAATGATTTTGCAGGATCCCATAAACTTACAACTCCAGCTCTTAAGGCAGCAATGTAACTCCCATTTTTTTGAAATCTCACTTGCCTTATCTGTTGTGGCTGTTCGTAATGGATTACATGTCGAGGTGTTCCCAAATTATACAAATTAAAAAATGTTAAACAACCAGGTGAAGATACAACACAGGAATCGTTACTTATATCCCAAGCTGAGGGTTTCCCCCTTACTCTTAGACTAAGCGACGTAAAATGGCTCATGGTTATTCCCTACTTGTTCATTACCTGAATCCATGTACAGGTATAGTGCAATGCCGATCCACCGGTCGGTCGGTACTTTACCCATTGTAAACTATTTGTAATGAAGAAACATTATGTAATTCGGACATACTATTTATCGTGAGAGGAGATGATTTCGATTTTTCTATCGATAATTAATTGAATGAATCTATGATGAATTTTACAACATCTAAATAAATATATTTAAGCCGGTGCTGTACCGGTTTCTTTTGCACATTTCTACCTTGAAATTCTAAGAAATGATTTCTTTAGCAGCTAAAGTTAAGCTTTCGGAATCAAAATCGAAATCTATCAAATTCACAAATTCGGAATTCAATCTGAATTCAGACGCTGAAATATTCAGATATCTATAACAATTTCTATTGGCCCATCGATATAACAAATTTTAGTCAGTTTACTTGGTTAGAAAATATGAATGATCATAAAATCTTAGCTACTCTTGACTTAGCTCAGGACTACATAGGTTGTCAATTGGCTATAGAGCAACACATCAAAGATGGTTTGTATCAACTTGCAATTAGTCGTCGATCGTCAAGTGTAGCATTAGGCACCATGTTCACACGTTCAGTAGAGAATTGTAGGTTTGAACTTGAACCTGTGCACATGGTAACAGTAAATGATAAAAATGATAGAACCAATAGTTTATATAGTTTACTTGAATGTAATGAGCATCAGGAATCTCTAGAAAATTTGAGTAAAAACAGCTTTGACAGCGCCGATTTAGATTTTGATGATAAATTTGTTCCGGATGTAGAAGTTTTGCCTAATAAAACAATTAATGAGTTATTGAATGAAATGGTTGTAGTTGTATCCGGTTCGGGTCTACCACCAAAGGGTATGAAGAATGCGCAGCATCATTTTATTTTGGCCATAAATGAAATCATTCGTCTAGCAAATCTCAAAAATCGTATTATCGATGATACAACGTAATTACAAATTTGTTACATGTAAATAATGTGATTTGTATAACTATTGCTTCAAATGAAATTTAGAGCGTTTTTAATATTGTATGATGTACAAATCAATGTCTTTTCGATATAGACAAGTTAGTATATGCTTTTTATTGAATGCAACAAAATGTTGGCTTATAATTCTGGGACATGTGCATATTTGTACGTGTTGAGTCAATGAAAATAAACTCAATAAGTCTCAGATATTAGGAAATTGGACTTCAAGCGCCGTAGTTTGATTTCTTTTCAATTTGAAACCAGAATTCAAGCGGAGTTTCGCAGTAGCAACATTGTGTATTGCTATTGTACTGTTATTGATTTTTATATCTTTAAATAACGCAGGTATCTTATCGTTTGCAACACAATGAAATTTACCAAACATCACAGAATTGTCATTAATTGTCATTCTGGAATAATTAGACAAGTTTGATGTCAAAGATTTAGATCCTCTAGGATATAATTTCATAATATCTTTAAAATCGCAACCTGGTTTTTCTTCATTTTTTTTGAAACGAATCGTTTTTATTCTATCAGTGCTAAATACTTGATCACTACTCTTACTTTTATTTACTACTTGAATTGGAGATAAAATCTTCATGTTATCAAATCTTGAGGGTACATCTTTGTTCAATTTACTCCTAAAATTTCTTATTGTCCCCATTTCAGCTAGCAACCGTCTGTGTGAATCAATGATTGTCTCTTGTGAGTATTGTTGTACCATTCGATCTCTCGACGGAATGATATCTTCATTTGTACTATCACATTTCTGTAATTCAACCTCAAAACTACTTTCATCAACAAAATTATCATCAACACTATACATTGATATTGATGCCGAATCTGTGATACTATTATCATCTGGGATATCAACGTCATCATTCATTTCACCGTCAATAGATTTTGTGCGTTTTTTTTGTGCCTCTTCGTCTCTAAATGAGTCGCTAATTACATTTTGAGTGCAAGGAGGAGTTAACACATTCAGCACCAACATATTACTAACAGAATCCTTTAATTGTAATTTATATGATTCTTGTTGAGTGCTCTGGATATCAGTGCTCTGCATATTTAGACTTGCAATTGAAGTAGATGGGGTAAATAATTTTCTTGTTGATGGAATTGTAAATTTTTTTTCGATTCTATTTCGTACAATTGGTTCAGAGTTGTTCGACAAAGCAATTGGCGCAAGCACTGCTTTATTGTCTGGTGATATGGAATTTACAAAACCTGTTGGTTCTGCAATGCCAAAAAAATTAAATGCGGTAGGAGTAACGGGACTTTTGTTGTATTCTGAATGCATTCGCTGGGCGTCAGTATCATTAGCTGGTAAATGACTAGTGTTAACTACATCTGTAAATTCAGAATGTAAGACTATATTACTTTCATTACCATCATATTTAATCAGTGGATTGGACATTATACTTTCCTTCGAAGGTAATATATGATGGAGTTTAAGTGTGGACAAATTAAGAATGTTTTGCAACTCTTCATAAATTTTTTTTGTTCCTTTAACTTGAGACAGTCTGTTGTATGATGCACGTTTTACTATACTTAGCACATGAGTAGCTGCAAACACAATCCAGTAATTATCTGATGTGGAAAGAATCTTCTGTTTGATTACATTAATATACTTAAATCTGGTGATAATGTTGGGAACGCTAGATACAATTGTCAGTTCTGTTGAAGTATATGATGATTCGTAGTAATCTGATGGCAATAAACTTCTTTTAACAACTTTTTTATCCATTATGTACCTTTTAATAGACCTTAAATGATAAAATCCTGAATATTCATCGTATGTGGGATGAGTTGGTGCAGCTGTATAATCATCATACCTTGCAACAACTTCTCTATACAATATTTTATGTGTTAGTTTTCCGTTATATTCTTTTAACTCATCTATTTCTCTTGTTGAAATTCTCTTTATTAACGCAATTATAGCCGTTTTAACAAATATTGGTAGATGCGGAATATCTAAAATAGTTTTTTTATCCATAAACTGTGACAATAACGCAAGTAAAACGTCGTTAAAATAGACTAAAGGAAATGGAATAATAATCGATATGGCTAAAATCATTAGTAAATCTAATCTTGTTGAATGCGGCAGATCTAACATGGCATTACAATTGAATGAAGGCATGTATTTCATTTTTATGGTTGAATGATTGTTATTGATGTATGAATTGTAAATTCTAGCTTGTTCTATATAATCCTCAAATAGAATTTCCAATTTTTTATACTCGGTCCTGTTTGACTTACTAGATGGCATTATTTGTATGGCATTTAATATAGTCTGTTGTCTAGTAGTAGATGACATAGCTGCAGCTTTATTCCACCGAGTATTACCTACTTCAATTACATCTGAAAATGAAATATTTCTATCTTCGTTTGTCAAAAAATCATCATCAAGGACCCATATGTTATTCAATATACTTAAATATTCTTTTCTTATCTTTGAATACTCATCGGAATAGAAATAACCGTAATTTTCATACTTCACAGTTTGATGGAATGATGGAAATATGACATTAAATCGTAAAATATATTTATCAGATATAAGATTTAGTTCATCTTCCGGAACTTTAATATTATAATTATTTGCAATATCGAATAATGATAAAGATATTGGAAACGATGATATTAAATCGCCTATAATATTTAAATTATGATTACCAGTTAAATTTAACCACCATGTTTCTGGAAAAGCAATGAACAAATCTTTAAAATATTTAATTGAGTTAAAAGCTAAGTCAACTAACAACATATTAGGTGCAATTGGCTCCTTAACACTTTCTTCGTTAACAATTTCAATATATTTCAATGCCTTTCTTTGCAATATTAAACTATAACAAATATCATTATACTTCTCATGTTTCAAAACAAAATTTTTACTTAATGTTGAACTCATACTTCAAAAATACTGCAAGCATAAATATAATGCTCGAGTAGGACTGTGAGGCTGCCACTATGAGACAGTTGACATGGGTTATCTTTCTTCAGAGAAAAACACACTAAAATAAGGAATGTGTACAAGGCATATGCCATACGACCGTATGTATGAATACTATGATAGTCTATGAAACAGTCTTTTGCCGGTACGCCATATGACGACGTAAGTATGTTATACATAGTCATAGCGTAGTATTATTTCTTCCTTTTCCGAAAAATTAATGAAATAATTTTCACTGCACTTTAGATATTTAGTACAATCTAGAAATTTGCTGTACAGAAATTATTGCTACGGTTTTCATACTTCATTATACCTTAATTTTTGTCGCATAACTTTCTTTCGTTATTATTACAATAATTATACAAGTAATAAATACTGCAATAAAATGTTTCTGGTAATCGTTTTATGCTTTATTCGAGTTCTTCTTCGGTTACAGCCAGAATGGCTGTGGATTGAATTTGGTTTTTTTAATAGTATTAAATTAATACCGTAATTTGTCCAAGAATTCTTTCTGCACGGAAGCTTTGGCTGGTACTGTACGTCATCTTAGACTCGGTCTGGATTTTTTCTGAAAAACAATTTCCCAAATTTATGAAATAATAACTTTATGA
>JACCDO010835532.1_pt1 | contig 19886 bp, 25 predicted proteins | sample 7446101 | NCBI WGS metagenome assembly JACCDO01 (sample SAMN15323440, study PRJNA562643) | freshwater metagenome | isolation source: river surface water | place: USA:Blue River Watershed | collected 2017-08-16
GCACCATGACGTTCACACCATCCCGCAGGTCGGTGAAGTTGGTGTCGATCTCGGCGTTTGTGAGCCGAGCGCCTTTACCAGCGTAAGTCGTAATTGTCATGCTTCATCCTCCTGCTGGCGGGGTTTGACCGGCAGGGAACTGTACCCGTCACCGAAGCAGCGCCGCGTGCGTCGCAGTACCTCCCGCTGGCAGTATGGACAGTCCTGCACCGGGCTGGTCTTGGAGTCATGCTCCTCGTCGTGGGTTAGCTTCTCGTCCATGATTATTGGTCCGCAATGAGAACTGCCGAAAGAGAAGCCCCGGTAGCCGAGTCGATGGTTCCCACAATCGGGCCGGTTTTGTAGTACGGCGCCGACGACGATTTACGCGCCCAACCCGTTACAGGTTGGTCTGAAGCGAACACGCGGGACATGCTGATCTGCCCGGATGCGTTGGTTGTTCCTTCAATAGCCACGTACGTCGCCTTTATGGTTCCTGTCGGGTTGCTCCCGGGGGCCGATGCCATTGTATAGCTGTACGAGTTGTTGTCGATGCGGGTAATCGTGAACACACCGTTATTCTGCAAGTGGCTGGCGCCAGAAATGACAACTTTGTCATTCGTGGCCATGCCGTGCCCAGTATGCGTCACAGTCGCAGTCGTACTGCTGTTGGCGATGGTCACCGTCACGTCGTACGGGAACGGTCCGGTGGCGTTGGAAGCCTTGAGGAACACTCGGGCGTCCTGAATGGCGGAGCCGGACGCATCAGTCACGGTTACGGTGGCGGTCACTGCGCCAGACACCACGGTCACCACGGCCCCTGCGGTCCGTACGGATGGCGTTCCACCGCCATCCACGGTGAGGTTGAGCGACCCAGAAGCGATGTTCACATACACGGCCTCGTTGCCTGTGGAGCCGTCCGACGTAGCGTACCCGGTGTAGGTGTTGCCAGTCAGGGTGAAGTTCGCAGCCGTGCCGGTGATCTCAATCGCGTGCCCCGTGCCGTCGGACGTGAACTTGGCATTGGAGACAAGCGCAGCGTTGGCCGGAGAAGACGCCAGTACCGCCGAACTGGCGGTACTCTGATCAAACGTGCAGCCGGTGAATGTGCCGCCTCCGACCGTGACCTGCCCGCAACGACGGAAAACCGTATTCAGAACCGTGCTGTTCGACTGGAACACGAAAGTGTCCATGTCCGTGAACGTGCAGGACTCGAAGTTGATGTCGGCGTTGTCTGTGGCGAGGAAACGCCCCTTGGACACTGTACCAACCTTGGCGATGGAGATACCAGTCCAGTCCACACGGCTGGATGCGTTCTGCACTTCAATCAGGTTGAAGTTGGCCGTGACGTGCTTCGTATTGTTGATCGTGATGGACCGGTTGCTGTCACGGAAGTCTACGGCGGTGCCGGACGTACCAAGCAGAAGGCGCCCCTGCCACAAGTAGCCGCCGTCAATCGCCTGAAAAATTCCGAGGCGGTGGTATCCGCTGTTGAGCAGGGTGAATCCAGTTCGTGCCGCCGTGCTGTTCTTGTCATTGAACTCTGCAATGACGTCAAAGCGACCATACTCGGTCGCATCTCCGGCGGTCACCTGAATTGTGCAGCGGCCATAGCGGATCGCATCGATGCCGTAGGGGTTACCCCGAGCGGGGGCCGACAGAGCGTTGTACCCCCAGCCGGCGTATTGTCGGGTTGCCGTTGGAGAACCCACCGTATTGACCGTGATCGCCGAGGGGTCCGCCATAGCCAAGCAGAGCCAGCCGCCGTACGTCCAAGTGTCAGAGCCACCGTGGGTAACCCAGTAGAACGCAGCCGTGCCGGAGCCGATCATCGTGCGGATGCCACCGTTGGCAGTGGTGTTCAGCAGAGCCGGACCCCAGAAATAGGCCCACGTCAGAACAGCGCCGTCGGTCGGGATTGTGAAGCCCGCGCCGTTGTTGTACAGCAGCCCGCCGACACCAGCCTTGATCGTCGCGGATGTGCAGGTCGTGTTCTGGATATAGAAGTCGTTTTCCGCCGAGGTCACGGCGTTCAAGTTCGTCCAGTTTTCGGGCGCGGTCGCCGTCGGCTCGACCATGTTGGTGTTGGTCGTGTTCTCCGTCAGCGTCGTGAGGTCAGTAGTGTATGCGGCCTGTGCCATTACGCAGCCCTAACTTCACGAATTGTCTCAACCATGCGCCGCTTGGCCTCTTGTGCAGACATTCCACGGGGGAGCCGCGCAAACTGGCCAGACGCAATCACAGGTGTGCCGCCGTCCACGAACTTGTCGAACGACCGCAGCGTCTCGGGGGCCAGCGACGACACGGTGTGCCCCGGCTCCAGAAGTGCAGCAACCATCTGCGGGTAAATCTCGATCATCACATGCGCTTTGTCCGGGCGCATCTCGTCAGAGAACTCACCCGCAAGCCACGCGCACTTGTAGTCCTCGCATGCCTTGGGGCGACCGTCGTAAATTTTGCAGCCGCCATCGCAATGGCTGCACGTCACGTTCTCCAGCTTGTTGAGTTCTGGGACAAACGTGAGCGTGCAGCAGAGCGTGCAATCGCCGCAACTCCGCATGTTACTCGTCCGAAATACGCGATGCGTTGGCCGAGCCGCCTGCGCTACCCAGAGTACCGGTGCCCTCAGAAGTCTTGATCTTCGGAGTGCCGCTGGTGCCGTTTCGCACACGGAAGAACAGGCTGCGGTCCGCAACATACACGCCTGTGAAGCTCATGGTAGCCCCCGCCGACGTATCGTCGATGTAGCTGATGAACACGTTGGTGCCGTTGGCCGCGTTGTCCGTCGAGAAGTTCGTCGAGCCAATGGTGAACGTCGAGCCGGAGTAGCTCGTGTAGGCGTGGCGGGAGTACGCACCAGACGCACGCAGGATTCGGATGGTGCCCGTCGCCGGGGTGTCTGTCGGGATGGTGCCGTTGACAACCACGGAAGTTACCGTGCCTCCGTTCAAGAGACCGTTCAGCGTCAGTTGCCCGAGGTTGATGTCGTTCGACACCGTGCCGTTCACGACACCGGAAGTGCTGGACGTGCCGCCAGTGAACGTGGAGTTGTCGGTGGGCACAGAGCCGGTCAGAATCGGGCCAATCCACAGTTCGCCAGTGGAACCACGGTCGATCACCTTGGTCACCTTGGCCGTGCCTGCGGGCGACGAGAAGGTCAGCGTCTCACCAACCGCAAAGGTGCCGGAGCCGCCAGACTCGCCGTCGTAGTTGAAGCGGTAGCCGCGCTCGGCCACCATCGCGTAGTCACCCGATACCAAGTTGCCCAGCGTGAAGGTCACGTTGTTGGGCGGGGTGATCGGGTTGGCGGTCAGCAGGTCTGTCACCGAGTCGGTAGCAGCCAGATCGAGTTCATCGATACCGAAGCCGTATGCACCGATGATGGCGGAGCCCGTGGACTGGCCGCAGAACGGGAAGCTCAGAGGACGCTCAGTCGGGGTGCCGCTGTTGGTCGCGGTCGCGCCAGAGCCGCCGCCAGTGATGAGCAAAGAGCCGCTGGGTGCAACACCGGTCAGCAACTGAATCCACATCTTGGTGCCAGCAGTCGTGCTGTTGATGGCCAGCATCTGGCCTGTACCGCCGGTCCAACTCACTGCCTCGAAGGCGTTGAACGTGCCCGAGCGGGGGGTGGTCAACTGAACTTCGTGCGTGATACCACGGAAAATCTGACCTTGCAGCCCATACAGCGTAGTCGTCTCGCCCCGGCGAGACAGGTACTTCATGCGCTGGTACAGGTCGTTGATGGCTGCGCCATTCAAGTCCCAGCGAGAGTAGTACGCCTCATCCGTCAGGTTGTTGTCAACGTCCATCAGGTTGTACCCGACGGAATCGTTGGCAATCAGGGTGTACGGAGAGGAGGTCATGTTGCCAATCGACTCGTCGTTGTTCAGGTCGTTGGCGTAGGTCAGCGCGGCCACGTTGTTACCACGGGACGTACCGTTGATCTTGAACTCGGAGAAGGTCTTGCCCCACTCGCGGGTGTGGACGATCATGCGGGTGCCGTCGATCTCGGTGCCGCCGCTCTTGGTCTTGACCAAGAAGCGATGCGAGATACCGTTGCCGGTGTCAAAGTTCAGGCCGCGATACCCGTTGGGGTTGATGCCGCCATCGTTGAACATGACACTGTTCCAGAAGTCATTGGCGATGTTCGCCCCGTTCTGGATGATCTCCACGAAGGTGTCCGGTGCCGAGTAGATCAGGATACCGTCGTACCAAGTGTTGCCGCTGTCTTGGATGATGGAGCCGTTGAACAGGTACTCGGCGGTCGTGTCGTCGATGTTGTACCCGTTGATCAGCGTAATAATGTTGTCCGTGGAGCGGTCCGAAGGAGTGTCCTTCGTGATGTCCATGAAGTCATCGGCATTAAGCTGAGACGCATCGTCAGCACGGTTCTGCAACCAGCGGTGAAGCTCAATCACCGTGATGTAGTTGGCACCGGTCGCACCGTGCGTAGCACCGATATACCGGATGTCCTTGTCGTTCTGGATTTGCCAGCTTGCTTCGTTGATAGCCATTTACGGGCTCCTAATCTATGACGAACACGGCTGTATCAGCCGTAGCTTCTGGGAAGTATATGTCCAACGGTCCGTTCGTAGCGGAGGTTTTCTGTGCCAAGACCACCACACCCATCGAGCGGTTTTGCTTCGATGCGTTGTAGACAAGTCCGCAACAGACGTCCTTCACCGTAACTCGGTCCCAGTGGGCATCGTTGAATGTAAAACAGGCGGCGGAGCCATCCTCCTCCACCCGGTAATTTTCCAGTTGGATGCCGCCTGCGCGGTACCCTTCACCTTGGATTTCACCCTTTGTTGTGTATGCCCGGGTGAACTCAGACAAGTCGCAGTTCTCCCCGTAGAGGGCGATCATGTAGGTGTCGTTCTCATGGTGAACACCTCTGGCCATTTCAGCCTTGAAGCTGACGCAAAGGCCCGGATTCATGCTCCACCCCTACCAGTTTGCTTGTTACTTACCTGATTGGCATCCACCCCTCCGGGTTTACCGCCGCCGGGAAGTGTGGCCGATGACTGATCACCGCCGCCGGAGTGAGTCACATTGACAGTCTGAGGGGCCTGTCCGGCTTGCGCCGCCAGCATCTCCTGAGCCTTACGCAACTCCTCCTTGATGTCCAGTTCTTCATCGCTTGGGACGATGCTGTCCACAGGCATGGACAGTCCCTTGGCAACTTCGCGCAGGATATTGCCGCGACCCTTCATGCCGACAATCTCAGCATCAATCGGGTTGGCCGTAGCTTGTAGGAACTCGACACGGCGGACATTGAGTTGTTCGCGGTTCGCCAGAGTGACGGCACCACGCGGTACAACCTCGCAGTCGCCCTTAATTTCCGGACGATCAATGTACTGCATGTTCCAGTTGTACTGGGCCTGCACCATCGGACCAAGGACTTCAAAGTCAATGTGCATCACAACCTGACGGATACCCTTACCGGCAGAACCCATCAGCATGGACAGGCCAGATGCCGTGCGGCCTGCGCCGCCAACCTGCCCGTCGCCGTACACATAGGCCGGAATGCCGGACTGCTCATCAGCCATGCGGGCATACTGCTGGTACACCTGAAGCAGCGGACCACTGCGGTCATCGGGCTGATTGAACCTGACAGCGGGCTGACCAGAACCCATCGGATCACTGAGCGTCTGCCACAGTTTCCACGGGTACATGGCCGATGGCTTGGAGCCTTGCGGCAAGCGGTCGATGGATACTTCCACCTGCGGACCGGACGCAATACCCATGTTGTTGGCAAGTGCCCGTGCGGCGGAGTTGCACATGGCCTGCACGTCTTCAATCAACTCCGGGGGAGCAGAACCCCACAGGGAGCCGGGTCGCTTGATGAAGCTGGTTGTGCGATAAGGCTTGTCACCCAGCGGGTCGTAGTTGATCGTCGCCTTGATGACGTAGTTTTGCACCAACCACACGTTGGCGTCATACATCATGGCTTCGTCCGGTACGTCCTCTGCGGATACACCCCACTCGCGCAGCATGCGACCACTTACTCGACCCCAGAACTCCAGAGCGTCATACTTGCCGTTGCTGTTGCGCCAGATGTTGTATTTGTTCTCCAGAGGAGCTTTGACAGTCTCAGCGGACCACATCCAGTCGTTACCCGGGCCGTCAGCAATCGCGGCACGGATGGCAACATCGTCATATCCGGGAGTCCCAATCAGGTCGCTTAGGTCACCTTCAGACAGGCTGTGGTGCTCAATCGTGTAGCCGTCCTTGATGCGGGTGATGCCGGGTTCCGTATAAAAGCGAAACGGATCAACGCGGCTGTAGGTCGGGGCCAGCTTCTCTTGAACTGCGGGGGTAAATGTCCCGTCAGCGCCACGAGTCCAGCGCAGGCTGCGAACCCGACGAACCGTCGGCCCCTTCAGAATCGCCAGAGGATATGTGGCCAAGTCGGACAAAAATGCGTCAAACGACTCGACCATCCCACCCTCGGTGAACTGGTCACGAATCTGAGCCTTCATGCGCTCGGCCCGGTCCAAGGCGTCTTCCATGACTTCCTTGCGGGCGTCATCCTCGGCCTGCTCCTTGATGTCCTCCATCACGGTGGGATCAATCGGCAGACCACTTTGCACCAGTTCAATGACCTTCTGGGCCTGTATCTGGGTGGTCTTCTGCACAAAGTCCGGCGGCAGTTCCGGCTCCGGAGTAGGCTTAATGTCGAAGGGGACCATGCCCTCATCCAGCAGGATGTCGCGCAGCCAAGACTCGGCACCACGGCACTTCGTCTCGGTGATCATCATGTAGATTTCAGAGCCACCGGCTTGCTTGATCGCCGCCAATTTCTCAGGCTCATACTCACCGATGCGCTGGCGCAGCGCCTTGAGCATCTTTGTCTCTATAGGCTGCTTGGCATCGCGGGCATCTTCCCAGCACCGGCGAACGTACGACGCGAGGCCGACAATGTGCGGGGCGGACTGTTGTGCCGCCAAAACTCGCTGGTCCTCCGCCGCTTTGGCGTCGGCATCCAACTGCGCGTTGTTTTTGATCGTTACGAGTCCTACCATGATGGGAGTGTACTCCGTAGTTAGGCTGCGGCCAAGCACCAGCACCAGCCAGCGAGGATGATCCAGATTGCTACGATGCTCATGCTGTCAAACTCTGGAGCGTTGCGTTGGCAAGGCGTGTGGGGTAGTAGCGCAGGGAGCGGATGTGCGAATTGGCGAAACCGGAGCCAGCTTGGTTGGAGCCAATGTACATATTGAAATTCCCAGACGGTACGCTTGCATCTCCGGCAACAGTTCCTCCATTCAGGACTACGCTGTTCCCTGTTCCGTCATACGCCCCTGCCAACTTGAATACAGCCCCAATCGTTGCAAGGTTCACCGTTGTTGGGAATGTAGTCGCCGCCTTCAGTTGGCCCTGCCGACCCGTTGAAATAATTAAGTCGAAAACTGAGGAGTTACCGACGTTCACATACCGTGCCGCCGCCGATGGGGTTTGAAGCAAGTCAGCCTCCACCACAAACGTCCCCGCACTGGCATTGAACCAACTGGAGAACGCCGTCCCCGTCATGCTTGCCGAGTCGGAAGCACGAACGAGAGCCGTGGTCGTAGTCGGAATTATCGAGGTAGCAAAAGCCCCGACTTCAAGCTGGGCGCAGTCTACGATGTAGGTGGCTCCTGAGACACGGGTGCCAGAGTTGTCAGCGGCAGCAGAACGAAAGTCCATGCGCGGAACTGTGTAAACACCGTTGGGTGTCGTGGTGTGTGTCAGTCGATACCAACCACCACCAAGGTTTGTGATGGTTCCGCTGTTGTTAGTACCAGCACCAAGCGCGCCTGTTGTCCCTTTTGCGCCAGTTGCCAAGTTGAACCAAGTTCTGCCGCCGTCTGTGCCATCCCATGCGAGAAGCACAACCCAATCTGTGTTTCCACGTTTGACAACAATAGAAGCGGTAATCGTTGAACCTGCTGTAACCGCTGCGCCGTTCTGCGTTGTTGTGGCCGTCCCCGCACTACCCTCAGTCATCAAACAAGCCGTGTTCGCCACCCCATCAATGCCAACCTGATTTCGTGTCGGAGTAACGTCTGTTTTCGTCCATGACGCTGTTGTCATGTCACGGCTTTGCAGCAGCAGGTTCTGGCGGGATTCTTCGATCAGGAGGCCACGGGGGGTCATCACCGCTTCTTGAACCGAAACGCTATCAATCACCGCAGATACAACCGCCGCACCTGTGTACAGATACACGTTTGCCGCGCCTGCACAGGTTATGTATTCCGTATATGTTCCTGCGGCAGTACGCGCTGTTCCTAGACCTGTTGAGCCTATGGCTACGCGAACACTAGAGCCACCAGCATTGATTGAACGCACCGTGTATGTCGCCAAATATGTTTTGCCAACAGTTACAGCCGCTGACGTAAACGCAGCAGTTGCGCTTCCAGTAAGAGTCAGTTCGCCATTGGCAATGGTTGCGTTTGTCAGTACCGTCCAACCAGTTGAACTATCAAACCCCCCATTCGTCACCAACTCCCCGCCCGTCACCCCCGCAGGAGTCGCTGGATCGTAGTCAAACCGTGGGCCGGAGGTGGCTGTGGCTTGGGTGGGGGAGTAGGCGTAGGCGACTGAGCCTGCTTCCAACTGAAACCCGTACACCTCAATCACGTCATCAGCGTTTGTCGTGAGAATGCCAAGCCGCCCCGTAGTCGTTGACGCCGTGTTGGTAAATGTGAACCGCTGCCATGTTGTTGTCGGGGAAATTGTGTTTCCTGCCAACTCGCAGCAACGAAGCAGGATGGCACCAGAACCAGACACGCGGCGCACCCAAACAGATGCCGTATAGACAGACGTTGCAGTCACCGTAACAACCTGCTGCCAAACGCCACTTGTACCTGTAGCTGTTAACCTGAAAGCATTACCGCCACCAGAAGGGTCTGTTACGCCCGTGCCAAGTGTCAGGTTAGTGCGAGTAGCCCAAACAGCGTTACTTAGGTCTGTACTCCACGTTGCAAGATTCGCCCCGTACTGCACCAACCGGCCCGTGGAGTCGAACGCAGTGGCGGTGCCTGTTACAGCATCGGCTCGGGTGAAGGTGATGCGGGAGTCGAGGGCTCCGCCTCTGAAGTTGAGGTCAAGGACAGGGCGGTTGCCCCGGCCACCAACCATGCTGGCCGCTATGGGCGTCAGCGGTATGCCGATGCCTACGCCGAACATATCAGAGCAGCGCCAAGATGTTGGTAGCTGTGGTGCCGGTAGACAGCACCCGTACCGCTTGGATGGGCAACAACGTGCCAGAGGGCACGTTCAAAAACGTCACCGAGGCTCCGCCGACGCTCAAAATTACAGCGACGTTGCCTGCTCCTCCAACCCAGAGTCCACGCGCAATCTGCGCCAAGTTCGTGCTATCGTTTGGTGTGACGGCGTAAGCACCTGTTGCAACCATTGTCATGTCGTACTCCAGATTGGGACAGTTGCGTGACTATATCACGCACAGTACGTCAAGTCCAAGCACTTAGGTCAGCGGGCGCTACCTCATGTTCAGTAGCAACAAACTCACGCCCAAATATGCTGCCTTTGTCATGGTGCAAACACGCATAAGTTAATGCGTCAGCCAAGTCACTAAACGGGTGATTTTTGTCCGGCTTGTCATCCGTCTCACCCTTCGTAGAAATCTTGTACCGGTACTTGCCAGCCAGCGCAGCAATCAACTGGTTGCACCCCGGGTCAACGATCAGCCCCGGATTGCCGTTGACAGTCATGGTCATGTACTTCTCACCTGCGGCCAGTCGCGCCGAGATGTTGTTCGTCAACGCCGGTTTGAGCGCAAACCCCTCGGCCTTGAACACATCGGCAACCGTTTTCTCATCGGCCTGTCCGCGCTGAAACGCAGCCGGGTCAATCACCACAGCCACGGAGCGGTGGGCATACTTCTGAGCCAAGAGAGGTCGCAGCATCTCGCGGATGAAGCGTAGCGCCCCCATCCCGGTAGACAACCCTGTGATGGCATCCAGCACCATGACCCGCCCGTCGTACGTCTGCTGCGTGATCACCGCCGTCGGGTTCAGCCCCGCATCCACCCCGATGACCAGCGGCCCGCCAACCATTGAGAGCGAGTTCTTCGCCACGTGCGTTTCCCGGTCAAAACAACGAAAAACCGGCTGGCCGGACAAGCTGCGCCCAAACTTGCCATCCACATAGACGGCAATCCAGTCATCACTCTTGCCTTCGCACAGGTTCTCGTAATACCCGTCTGGCAAGTGCTGCACCCAGTCGGCTTCGGGTGAGCGCCCCGAGGGCTGGATCGTCACGTGGGTATTGCTCGGAGGATTGTTGAGCAAGTCTTCCCAGAACGTGTCCGCATCCGGCGGGTTGGTCGCACCCCACGCTTTGTGAACCTGCTGACCCTTGTCGTTGCACGGACCCACGCCGTTCATTGTCTTGTCCGGGTATCGCCCCAGACGGCCTGTCAGCGCGTTGTAAATGTCCGGGTGAATTTCCCGAAACTCATCCATCATGCCAAATGTCAACTGGAGTGAGAGCAGTCGGCGCACATCGTTGGCATCATCCAGCCCCCGGAACAGCACTTCACACACCGTGTCGCCAAACTCCATGACGAAGCGCGAGTTCGTTTTCTCCAGAATTCCAGCCTCCCCGTCGGGGAACCACTTGAGAAAATCAGGAATCGTCGTGTCCCACAGCATCTGCCGGGTGTTACGAACCACCGCAATGCGACTCATTCTTTTCCCGTTGCGACACTTTACGATCTGGCTGGCCTCAAGCGGAATCTTCATCAGACTGGCCGTAGTCTTGGTCGATCCCACCGGCCCCACGATGAAGTTGGCAAATTTCTGGCTCGTAAGAAAAGCCTCGGTGCTGGGCACCGGTGTATAGATGAGGGAACTCATTAGGTGGCGTCTTGGTAGTCGAATTGGCTGTTAAGGGTCAGCAGAGTGTCATCACGGATCACCGTCAGCCCCATGAAGTTCGGGTTGAACTCCTTGAATGGAACTTCAGTTGCCATCTCCACGGTGGGCGCCAGACTCTTGGCCTGACCTCCAATGTTGATGGTGATGCTAAATCTCTCTGGCGTGGCATCGACCACATCCCGTTTATCCAATCCGGCTACTTTGCGGAAAAATTCCGCCGCTGCCAAGACGCTTGGCAGCGTAGCCTCCCTCTCCCGCGCCTTGATGTACACGGTTCCAAGGAGGTCTTCAAAGCACAGTTTGGCCTTCTGGGCTAAGGTGTAACCGGACTCATCCAGTTCCTTGCGGCGCTCTGCCAACTGACGTTTGATGTGCGGGTTCTCCATCATCTCCCGCAGGAACGCTTCATCCAACTGGTACCTTGCTGCCAAGGCTTCCACTGACTCGACACCAGCCGCTAACTCAAAAATGAGTTTCGGGTCTGCGTAAATGTCCTGAATGGCGCTGTTCATGTTTTTAGTGTATCGCACTGTTGAGTGCTGTCAAGTCTCTTTATTTGTAGTATGTAGTTAGTAACTATTTGGAAAATTTGGTCTTGTTATGTGCGAGGTACTTAAGCATATACCCCCACGCACCCCCTATGTACGCCTGCCCCCGGTATTCCCCTCACTGCCCAACCCCTTCGCCCCTGCCGGACAAGCTGACAAACCCGTCAGAATGTCCTATTGACAAATGGCCCATAGTGTGGTCTAATACGTTTACCTCGATTTGAGGTGTTTATAAATGGAGTCTGAAAAATGCAAGTTACTTTTAATACCGCTACCGAAGTTTTCAACGCATATGCCCGCATTGATGCGGACCGCGATGCCTGCCTGCGGGCTTTTCTGGTCATGGCAACTGACGCGCCTACGTTTGAAGTCTGGGAGAAGTTCCGGGCCGAATTCGGGGCCGCAATGCGCGCCCGCAAAGCGACAACCGATGATGCCGTCAATACCGCATGGTCGCGTTTTGTGGGCGCGGCGCAACTGTACGCGGCGCAAAACGATTACGACCTGATCCTGCCGAAGAAGCCCGCCAGCACCAGTAAGGCCGCAACCGAAAAGGCCGCGCAACGCGCCAAGCCCGAGGCCGTGGAAAAGGCCGCTACTGTGGCCGAACTGGCCGCAATCCCTATGCCCAGCGATAAGCTTGAGGCCGCGAAGCTTGAGGCCGCAATTGCACAAAAGAAGGCCGCGCTGATCAAGGCCGAAGCGAAGGGCGAAGAAAAGGCCCGGGCCGAAGCTCTCAAGGGCCGCGCTGATGCGCTTATCGCGTATATCCGCGAGTGCGCCAAAGCTGGCCGCGCCGACTTGCTGGCCGAACTGGAAGGTATGCGCGATCACAATGCGCCCGTGGTGATTGCCGCGCTGCCTCTCGAATCGGTACAGGCCGCAATGCCGAAGCTGATGCAACTGGTTGCCAGCGCCCCCGCGAAGGCCCAGAAGCCCCGCAAGGCCAAAGCCAGCGCCTAATCTGATCCGGCCCCTACAGCCCCGCTCCGGCGGGGCTTTTTTTCGCCTGTAAGGCGGGCGAAGCCGACCGCATTTTCTGCCAAGGGAGGCGGCGGAAGCCGCCGGACAATCTGACAGCGTCGTTAGTTTGTCCGCACAGTTTGTCTGTGCGTATTTAGACCGACCTTCCACACCACATCCAAGGTAAGGTTGGTTGACATTCAGCCAGAGTTGCTCGGCTTTCTTCTTCTTCTTCTTTTACTTTACATTTATTATATTATTACAACAAAACAAGAAAAAAAGCATAGTCTCCACATAGTTTTTTTGGAGAAAGATAAGTCTCTTGACATTTGGGATATCACAACAAGCAATCCAACGAAAAAAAAAGTGATGGTCACCTAAAAAACGTGTTTTGTTGTAATAATAGTAGGGTAAACCCTAATACCCACTTTACATATGTAAACCAACTTAACCTCATGCACTTAACAATTGATAAGTCACATTACATTTCAATTTAGTAAACCAACTTAACTCCAACCATCACTTAACAAAAATAAATGACAACTCGCTTTACATTACTACAGCATCACTACAAAAAACCCCCTCTCCAGCAACAGACCCCACATTTTCGGCCCCCTCAACTTGACATTTTTTCACTTGACATTTCACCCCATTTGTGTTACACTATAGGCTGTTGGGTGGTAAAGCGAGTTGACAAAGCAACTCCCCCAACAAAGAGCCGGACAAGCTGACAGTAACGACAGATTGTCCATAGTATGTACATATAGAAAGGAACATTTATGAAGTTCAGCCTTCGCAACCACCGCATCCGCAGTCACCTGACGGTTCCGCGTGTTGTCCCCACCTTGGAGGAAAGCACCGTTGACGAGAACCTCGGCGACGAGTCCAATGCTGACCACGTTTTCCTGAGTTGGAACATCCCAGACCCCCGCTGGCAGGAGTTCATGGTCGAAGTCCACTCGCAGGAAAGCGAGATGTGGGACATGCACGATCCAAAGGTTGGAATCAAATGACAACCAAAGAACGAGGCGAGATGCCCAACCGGCTCCACACCGACAAGCCCTTCTACGGGTGCGTTGACAAAAATGGTAGCTGGTTCGACAGCAGCGAGAGATTTGATATCGCCGTCCACTGGTGCTACTGCGCCCACGGTAGCGGCCAAGACCTGACACTAGAGCAGGAACTGGAATGGATGCATACCGATGGCGTAAAGCTTGGACTCAGCATCGTTCACTCCGACATGCTCCGCCTGATGTGGATGGCGGGGCTTATCAATTAACCACCACCACGAAAGGAACCATGACCACGAACCAGTCCCATCAACACCAAGGGCACATCCTATGGACGGAGGCGAAGGTAGCCACGCTCCGCACCATGCTTACACAGGCCAAGGCTCAAAGCCAGCCTTCAATCGAGTTCGAGGGTAAGACCATCTTGTTGCCTTACGGCGCTTACTTGTTGGATTACTTGGAGAACGAAATCGCTATGCAAAAGCAGAGCCATTAACAAATCACCATCAGAAAGAGAGAAACTATGTACGCAAAACTTACCGAACAGCAGATCAACCTGCTCAAGATTGGCCGCGAGTTGGAAGCTGCCCAGCGCAGCCGCATCCGCAAGGAAATCTTCGCCGCAGCCAAGGCTACCTTTGGCATCCCCGCCGAGCATCGCCTCAAGGTGGAGATTGACAACGTGTCCAGCCCCGACTACGCCGTGATCTTCCGCAAGAAGGATGGTTCGCGCTATCCCATTTCCGTCATGTCTGCGGTCGGTCTAACGCCCACTCCCACGCCCGTTCCGCCCCCGCCGCCTGAGAAGCGTTGGTTCAAGATTGACATTGACGGCTACGTCGATGGGATGGTTGACGAGCTTGACTGGGACGATGGCGTGACTGATTTCCCCGAGATGGACATTCAGTTGATCACTTCCACGACTGAGTCTGGTGTTCGCACCACGCTGCGCCCCTCGGGCGTTTATATCCAGTTGGCTGCTGACCACTGGATGTTCAGCTAAACCCCAGCCGGACACTCTGTCGTGATTGACAGAGTGTCCACATCACATACATACAGAGAGAAACATCATGGACTTTGCTAAGAAACTTGTCATTGACCACACTGAAGATCAGCGCGTAGTAATTGACGAACACTACCGCGTTGCACAGCGCAACCTGAACATCTTGCAGTACCTCAACAATCACGATCCTGCTGGTGTTCCCACGTGGTTTCGTCGTGAGTGCGTCCGCCTGCACTTGGGTATCTACACCCAGACTGATGCGCTGGAGGCAATCTGCCGCGCACATGAGGCCGCACTGATGATGGTTCCCCACATCGCACTGGGTGACCGCACGATGGTTGCTTACACCCCAACCCGTGAGGCGGGCAATGAGGACAAGCAGTTGACCACGACGTTTGCCAAGTTCATGGCGAAGGTCAACATTCTGCTGACTGACAACTACATCCAGCAGCGCGAGTCCGAACATCGGGCCGAGATTAACGGTGTCTACCATGTGGCAACGGACCCTGACAAGATTTCCTACGTCTACCAGCACATGGATGGCGACTCGGGCTGCATGCGCTACGCTCCCGAGCAGTGGGGTCTGCCAAACGACATTCACCCGTCGATGGTTTACTCAGCGCCCAACATGGGCGTGGCATACACTGAAGACAGCGCGGGCAACATCAAGTCCCGGGCTGTGATCTATACCAACGGTGACGATAAGCGGTACGTTCGCATCTATGGCGACCGTGTGCTTGAGAAAATGCTCAAGCGTGATGGCTATGTGTGCAAGAGTCTTGCTGGCCTGCGCTTGGCTAAGATTCCATACCCCGGGCGTGAAAACACCTACGTCTGTCCGTACATCGACGGCCCCGGCGGCAACCAATCGTCTGAGCCTTGGGCCAAGTACGTCTACCTTGACGGTGACTACCTGCGGGTTCCTGATTCCAACGATCAGGTGCGTCAGATTCAACAGTTTGGTGAGAACTATATCGGCAGTGCCAGCCACACTGGCGCACGACTGGTACTGAACACTGTGCCAAACCTTGAGTACGAGTGTGCCCTGACTGGTATCAAGTACAACCGCCTCAAAGACCGGGCTGTCAACTTCTTTGGCGTCGGCGGTATTGTCGAGGTCAATGCAGACAACCTTGAGGATCGTGCTACCAACGAGCACCAAGAACTGTTGTCCGCTCGGGTGAGTTCGGGTGAAAAGACTATCGTGTTCTACTTTGGCAAACGGTCGGTCTTTAACCATCGCGGCATTACCTACTTCGACACACCTCTCAATCGACTGACACTAGGCTACACCCAGATCACTTGGGGCCTTCGTGCTGGCGAGTGGTCGGCCATGACAAAGACTGTCGTTGATCGCAACCTCAAGCAACAGGTTGTTGGTCCGAATACGGATCATGTCCGCTTGTTCCCTGCCAGTGGTGAACCCGTCGTTATGATTGCCACCGAGTTCGCTGAATACCGCCGCGCTCACAAGTTTGTTCGCTGTCCAAACGTGCATGAGAGTGAGGAGGCATACATCAGCCCGGCTCGGCCCACGATGGTCAAGACCACCACCGGCAAGTACATCGACACAGTGGCTCACGCATCTGGGTATGTGAATCTGTACGGCACCAACCAGTGGGCAGCACGGCGCAGCGCACAGCAAGTTAACCTCTATGGTCAAGTGGTGTGGATGTCGAAAGACATTGAAGACTTCAGCCCATACAAGGAAGCACTGTTCAAGACCAGCCGGTACTACGCTGCAATGAGCAAGTCCCGCGAGGCAGTGGTCCACTCATTCGGCTCAGGTGTATCTCTTGATACGCTGCGGACTCTGCGCTATCAGACCATTCGCAACTTTGCCTACGGCATCCTCAACAGCGGTGGCACGCTGATCATTGGGGAGACTGTGGTCTACAGCTACGACGCCGTGACCTACGAGACACTTGAAGATGCGTGGTCGCGTTACAAAGACGAGACTGAGAATGAGCCGTGGTTCGCAATCGGTTTCCGTGATTCGTACGGCCCGTTGCGTAATCTGTTCCTTGAGATTATCCGCGACATTGACGGCACCATTGAGCGTGTCACCCAGCAGGCCGCAGGCCAACTTACCATTGAAGAAGGAGTAGCAGCATGACCAAGACAATCGAAGCCAAGGCCGAGGTAGTTCAGCCCAAGGTTGACCAACTGTTGGTTGACATTCTCTCGTGGCCTCGCAGCCATAACTCGCTCGACGAGATTGCGTTCCGTGCGTGGTTGCAATCCAAGCTGCCCAGCGATACCAAGTCTCTGGGCGAGGGCACACTCTACTGTGAACTGGAGCGGCCTGACGGCAAGCCGCCGACCACGTTGTTCTCGTGTCACATCGACACGGTTGACCCTGCGGTCAATCCTCCGGGAAGTCGCAAGAAGCTGGTGTTCGATCCTGCGCTGGAGATTATTTCTCTGGACAGGATGAATACCGTTGGCACCTGCTTGGGTGCAGATGACGGCGCTGGCGTGTGGATGCTGCTTCAGATGATTGAAGAAGGTATCCCCGGTGGCTACATCTTCCACACTGGCGAGGAGCGCGGCGGCATTGGTGCGAACGCTACCCTCAAGGATCACGCTGCCCTGTTGGGTCGGTATGAAGTCGCTCTGGCGTTTGACAGGCCGCGTAACAATGAGGTCATCACGCATCAGGGTGGGCTGCGCTGCTGCTCTGACAAGTTTGCTGATGCGCTGATCAAGGCGCTCAACCTCGGCTATGAGAAAAGCACCAAGGGTACGTTTACCGATACCAAGGTGTATCGCCGCGTGATCCCCGAGTGTGTGAACCTTGGCGTTGGCTATCAGAATCAGCATGGCCCTGACGAGTTCCTTGACTACTCACACCTGCTTGCATTGCGTGATGCCATCTTTACCGTGCAGTGGGAATCGTTGCCTGTGGACCGCAACCCCGCCGAGCCTGACCCAGTTCCTGTCTACACTCCACCGCAGCAAGGCAAGTGGAATGCGCGTGACTCCATTTACGGTAGCATGGATATGTTTGGTGGCGCTGACAAGTTCCGTGACGCTGACCACTACTTCGGCGGAAAGAAGAAGAAAGCCAAGGTGCAACCTACCGCTACACCAGTTGCGCCAGTATCTGGCCGCACAGTCTATGACCACCTGATGGGTACGACCTTTGACGATCTTGTCATGTGGTGCGAAACTGACCCTGAAGAAATGGTTAAGTCGCTGATCGAACTGATGCAAGAGGTCGGCCACCTTCGTGCTGATGTGAAACTGTATAAGTCACTGGTGACAATGCAATGATCGCGGACCAAATAGACACACTCAAACCCGGAACCATCATCGAAATCGGTGGGAGGAAGTACATCCGCATGGAAGACTCGCCCCATCGCCACATAGAGGGATACATCTTTGATCCTCAGAATGGATGGTGGGGTCATTGGTCAAGAATCATGGATGGCGAGTGCCTTGTAACTGTGAAGGAGTCAGTATGAAAGTCTCAGAGATTGGACCGCGCATCACCATGCGTGTTCCTTTCCGTCTCACCAATCTGTACTCAGAGAGCAGGGATGACGGCAGGTACGTCGTGTACTCGTACGGCTACCACTGGCCGCTTGCAGTCTACGACCAGACCATTGGGTGGATGGTTAACACCAGCCAAAGCACCAAGACTACTGAACGGCATCGCCGTCAGATTGAACAATACTTGACTGAAGGATTCGACACCGCTAATGTCACGTTCCTTCGCAACTTGATTGGATTACGAAATGGATGAAAAGATTATCAATGAGTTGCTGCGCCGACTCATTCGTGTGGAGACGCGACTCGTCTCTTTGATGTTGCAGTTGGGCCTCGACCCCGACAGACAACCTGACGCCAATGTAAGAGTGTCCGAGGGTAACAAATGAAATACCTGATCATCTGCACCTTGCTGTTGACGGGCTGTGCTACTCGCACTTTGCAACAAGTGCATGGCACAGTAACTGACCTGCAACTGATCCACACAATCGTATGCGTTGGCGGTACGGCCTGCTGATCGCAGCAGTCTCTACAACCCTTGGCGTAACGCTCAGTGCAATACTGGGGTTCGCCTCGGGCTACTACTACGAGAAGTCTACCAACGGTCGGTCTGATCGTTGCATCAACAGCGCATGTGAGAAACCATGCTCTGAAGTTAAAAAGTTTAGAAAGAATGAAGGTTGCTATACCGCACCAAAGGAACTGAAATGAACGCAATGACTACTGCAATGCGCGAAGCTGGTGTCAAGACACCAAGCGTGATGTACCGCATCTGGAACTGGTTGAAGGACCACCCGGAGAAAACTGCCGAGGACATTACCAAGGCCCTTGGTATGAACTACAGTGTGCAGACCCAACTGCTGGATATGACCCGGCGCGGCATGCTCACGGTCTACAAAGACAAGAGTCGTAAAACGGGCATCGGTGGCATTGAGTACATGGTGCAGCGTTATAGCGTGGTGAACAAGGGCAAGTACGAACTGTTGCCCAAGCCGAAGAAGCATGTGCCAATCGCCAAGGAGCGTAAGTTCAATTTACAAATATCGAAGTCGTTGGCGAACCCACCGAAATTGAGCGACGTACTTGGTACAAGTGTCTCCGATACACCAAAGGTCGAGTTGACCGAGGCGGAGAAGTTCGCCGCGTTCCTTGAGTTCAAGGCACTGACGAAGGAGATGAAATGAAAATCAAAGTAAGCGAACTAACCGGAGCCGCGCTCGATTGGGCAGTGGCGAAGTGTGAAGGCGTTGCACTGGTGCTTGCGCCGTTCAGAGGGGCCAGAAACTTTGTGATTCTCGGACAGAACATGAAGCCAACAACGGCGACATACGAACCATCAACCCACTGGGCACAAGGTGGCCCGATCATTGAGCAGTGGTGCATTGATGTGGAGCATACACCGTCTAAAGGCTGGAGAGCCGCCCGTCATGTCGGCATCGTCCCGTTGTATGAGTACGGCCCCACCCCACTCATTGCAGCCATGCGCTGCTATGTGGCGTCCAAGCTGGGCGGTGAAGTTGATGTACCGGAGGAGTTGAAATAATGGAAATCACAATGACAGAACTGTTCCTTTTCTCGTGGGCATGTATCGCTACGGGATACGCCCTGACGATGCGCGACCGGTTCAATGCACTCAGTCGGCTGCTGACGTTGATCAGCACGAACCGTGAAATCCGCAAGGACTTCTTCGACCAACACGACAAAATCTTTGGAGACTTGGTGAAATGAAAAAGCTCATACAACAACTGCTGCAGAAGCCATCGGCCAACGAACTGGCTGTGCGCGAACTCAACGAGGCCAAGCGTGAACTGCTGGTTGCCCAGACTGGACGCGACTATGCGGATGCCATGTGCAAGTACCACGACGCCCGCATCAAGCGGCTGGAAGGTATGCTGCTGGCGCTGGGGGTGCAGAAATGAAACACAAACACCACGATGTAATCGTCGCATGGGCCGCTGACACCACCAAGGTGGTGCAGTGCCGGACAGAAGGCGGGCAGTGGAATGAC
>JACCDO010446011.1_pt1 | contig 19882 bp, 20 predicted proteins | sample 7446101 | NCBI WGS metagenome assembly JACCDO01 (sample SAMN15323440, study PRJNA562643) | freshwater metagenome | isolation source: river surface water | place: USA:Blue River Watershed | collected 2017-08-16
CCCATTGAGAGCTACAAGCAGTATTATAGAGTCTATAAAAGAAGCATGGCGAAATGGAAAATATTACAACCTGCATGGTACGATATTTAGTTAAGTCATGAGACGAACGAAGACATCAATTGTCAGGTCTTTTGTGAGAGAGGCTCTTTTAGAGTCTTTGCTTAGCGAGGTCGACACACCAGAAGATTACGAGAAGACGGGAAATTCATCAAGAGATGAGTTTAAGTCAGACAAGAAAAAACTTGAACTTTACGACTCTGAATTCAATAGAAATATTGCTCTCGGCTTGCAACCACAGCAGGCTGACTTTTTCGCAAAAAGTGCAGTAGACGAGTTCTCTGGGCTGCAGATCGATGCAATGAGATCAATCTTGTCAAAGACAGCTTCTCCGGAAGGTACAACTGTTTCTCGGATTCCTCCGATGTACCCGAACCAGAAAACTGCGCCGAGGACCTGGTTATCTACAAACATTCAGGGCGGCATGGACGTTTTCGATGAATCTGGGAAAAAGATAGGCAGGCTTATGCCCGGTCAGCAGACTCGTCCTTCTGATGTGGAATTTAAGTCTCTGTACAATGACGCTTACGAGCTTATTGCAATTCCAAACGCTGAGTCTAATACCTGGATAACTGCGACGACGCCAGAAGATGAGACCCTAGGCAAGAGACCCGGATCGTCTCCACCTGTCGCAGCCGTCAACGATCCGGGTTCTGCCAAGCGGGAAATTGACGTAGAAGAGACGATCTCTAAGAGATTTGCGCTTATTGACCGCCCAGCTCACCCACAGTTCGTAGTTTACGCGAAATTAAAAAGTGGATCTCTCTTGTGTAAGAAACTAAACGGGAATTCACCAGACACTCTGAGTTTTTCAGATCTAATCTCAGAGCTTGGAGCAAAGCCGGTTCCTGGATTTAAAGCAGGTGAGTTGCTTAACTACATTAAAAAGAGAGGTCCCGAGTCTGATATTCGTGTAAAGAGGGGCTTTCCAGCAGGCGCAATAAGCGCTGCTGGAACTTCGCAGGAAAAGATGACAGACTTTTTCATTGTTCCGTCCTCTTCAGTGACAAAATTCCAAGATCCTGTTGGTCACTCCACTATCGAGGCACTAATTGAAGCAAAGTCTGGACAAGAATGCGTCTATACGGGTCCTTCGTCTGCTTTGTTCGACTATAGGGTCTACGGCGAGACTAGCGATAAAGCTCTTAAAGACTACATCTTGCACAGGGCTGCAATTTGTTCCACATACCAGCCAGTCTGGTTTGCCTTTGTTCAGACAGCGCTGCAAGTTGCAATTGAGGGTGCACTTACAGCGGCGATGGCAACCTGGGGAACGGCAGCTGGAGCTACCGCAACGTCACCGTCAGGACCTGGCGCAGCCGTAGGAGCTGCTGGGGGTGGCACTGTTGGCGCGGCGGCAGGATATTTCACAGGAAAGCTAGTGACATCTCTTGCAGTTAATGTGATCACTGAAGCAATTCCTTACGTTTTTGCTTACAGCTACTTCAGCGGAAAGGGAAAAGACGCTGACGCATTTAACTCAGTTCTTAACGGCGCACTTTCGATCTTTATGGTGCTTTCCATGCCATTTGCAACTTCCAAGCTAGGCACATCAATGCAGGGACTCAAGGCTGCTCAAGCAACAAGCAAGCGCGCAGTGGTGCAGTGGATGATCAATAATTCTGATAATCTTGCAGGAAAGTTTGCTTTGAACGTTTTAATGCTTATTTGCGCTGCGATCATTTCAGTTGCAGTGACACTAGGATTCTCAGCTGCATCATCAAATTCAGACTTTAGGCTTAGCGAGCTTGAGCAATTTAAGAAAGCTGTAGAGGAATATGATGATGAGTTCGAAAAGGATGTTGAGCTTCGTGCAAAAATAAGCGGAGATAAAACTCCAGACTTGGGACTCACGTATCAGTTTGACGACCACTTTGCTCTGAGCTAGACTATCAATGATAATTAGAAAATCAGGAGAATGATGTGACTAGATACGATCTCGGACTCTTAAGCAGTGCCATCCGGGAGATCCTCCTTACAGAGGCGCCGGGAGATGCGGCTGAACCAGCTGCTAGTGAAACGCAAGGCCAAGAAGACTCAGCAACCATGTCAAAATTATCAAATATAGACATGCTTGCTGGGCTGTCTAGCGGCTATAGCATGACCTATGATTTTGGAATGAGTGCTGCGGCTGCAGACTGGAATGCAGACCCTGATGATTTGATTAATCTTTTCGACTATCTCATTTCTCCTGGCAATGAGTCACTTGCAGCGACGCCCCATGAAAGATTTCTTGAGGTACTCGAATATGCAGCTCATATAATTGGAATAACAATGTCTCCGGCCGAGATTAGTCAAGCAAAGCAGAAAGCAGAGGCTGATCTCGCTCTAATAAAGCAGAACATACAAAAAGTCAGTGAAGAAATCAGGAAGACCACGCAGGCCCCGCCTCCTGAGGCGCAGGCTCAGAAAAAAAGACCTAAAAAGAAAAAGCCTTCAAAGCCATCCGGTGTTCCAACTGACGTTGAACTTGAAGAGACTTTTCAAAGTAGTGTCTCTCCAGCTGCCACAGCAGTAGAACTAGAGACAGACATAATTGCAGAGAGAGTAATTCTTAGAATGCTAGGAATTAGAAGCAGGATGCTTCGTGAGAGCAAATATTCATCTGTGGTCGGGGGTGTTCTTGACTTGATTCGCAAATATGCGCCAGAGACTCTCTCAAAATTGTCAAGGCTCGCGGGAGCTGGTGAAGGTGAAGCCTTTAGGAGGGCTGCAGGAAAATTAATGCTACAGGCTGAGGGTGATTTTGAAAGCCCGACTCTTGTAGGGGCTGCAGGTCGACAGAATACGCCTCAAGTTAAAATACCGTTCTCTGACGACACTCAAAAGATTGTTACACCGTCAACAACAATTCTAGAAGCTTTTAAACGCTTTGAAGTAGAGTCATCAAGGTGGCTCGGAGACTATGCAAGAATCTTCACAGAGAAGCTGAGCAGTGCTCTCGACCTATCGATCGAAGCTGCTTACAGAGCAGCAATAGAAAGCAAGAAAGATCCGACCCCCGCGCTGAGTTCGATTCCCATTGGAAAAGCATACGCTGACGCGTGCTACTCGATATTGTCGAGATTTTACAATCAAACAGAAGCTGAAGAGCTAGTCAAGAGTCTTGATGATCTCACGGTTAGTAATGCCAGTGATATACGGCAAGAGATGAACAAAATAGCTGCAAAGCTGTTCAAAGAATCGCAGCAGATATGTGATGACACACATACTGCAGCAGAACTTCGAGATGCGGTTACTGATGCATCACAAAGGTATGCCGCTGCAACAGCGATTACAAATGCTGCTGAAGCTCTAGCAGAAAAAACAGATGAAATTGTTGCAGATCTTGTAAAGCCAGAGACACTTATAAAATTGCAGAACCTAGACCCACAGAGCCTCGGTTCTAGAGCTATGCAGGTCGCCAGCCGAGCATTAAATCGTGACATTAGCTCGGGCGCCAAAGCTCTTGAGAAAGAGGGCATAATAAAATACCTCGTGGATGTCCACGATTTCCCGAGAAGTTTTGTAGGTGAGCTTGCTGGCGGGTACACAAACTGGTTTAAGAAGATATTTCTTGGGTTGCCTGCATTGGGAGTACAAGTTATCTGGATTGCAATGCTCTGGGGCGGAATCAATGAGACGCTTGAGAACGTTGCAGACGTAGCTGATCTCGTGTATAATTCCAAAGAGATCTTCGGTTACGCTGTAGATGCCTACGTTGTTGCAAGTTTGGCACCAACAGCATTTCAAAGACTATCCTCTGAGCTTAGGGGATACGAGCCAGTCGCCGGCGTCGTGGGAAGCATATTCGGTTCGGGAGAAGCCGACGAGCCTCCGCGGACGACGTTCATGCAGAAATCGCTTGAAGCAATGTGGACAGCAGCATCGGCTACTCTACGTGCTGCCGTTGCTACAGCTTCCGGCGGTGGCATAGGCGTTGATATTGAAGATCCTGTCGCTGCGAAGCAAATGTGTACTGCGGCTGCTGCAACAACAGACAAGCTGGCTGCACTCTACAGCGAACTAAAAAAGCTCATGGAGACTGCTGCTGACGTTGACAGCTTGGCAGCAATTGACATTACAAATTTAGTTACTGAATATAGGACGACTTTTGAAACATATGCTCCGAAAGCCTTCTTTAGTCTCCCGTTTGGATCCGCAGCAGGTTAAAAATGATAAAAAATTCACTAATCTTTTGGAGTCGTACATTGAACCTAGCAGAGTGTGAAAATGCCTGACACTGGTAAAGAAGTTTATTTTTACGTTCCATCTCTTGGATTCAAAGGTAAAAGATTTAACATAAATGACAAGCTTCAATTGTCGTGGGATCTCCCCGGCGTGCCAGCCGTCGCGGCGGACACGACGGCAGCATCGTGCGGCATATTAAAAGCACCCAATGCAGTAAAAGGCAAAGACGATGCAGACTACTACGTCTTTAAGACGCGTTACGCGACAGTAAACAATCTTGATGATGTTATTAGTAAATTTGAAAAACAACAAATCTACACCATAAAAACCGATGGTGTAGTACATAACTGTGCTTACATTGGAGCATACATCGACGGTTCGCCGGCAAATGATTTTGTCTTTGCTGTCAATGAAAGCCTCATCAGTATCACAGATCTATCTCAGCAGCCGCCGGCGCCACCTCCACCTGGAGGAGGAGGCGGAGGAGGCGGAGGAGGTGGAGGAGGCGGAGGAGGTGGAGGAGGCGGCGGTGGAACTACTGAGCAACCTCCAGGACCTCAGAAGCCAGCCGAAGTCCCTGACAAGCCAGTTGTACCTAGCGATAATTCTGCTAATGCACTTGTGAACACTTACAGCGCTACTGAGGGAGCGACACTTGCTACAAGGCTCACGGCAGGCGCTGAGGCTGATGAATACTCTGCCGCTGCTGCTCTCGTTCGTACCAAGATTGCAAGTCGGATCATTGTTCCCACAGTAGGCGCATGGACGTCAGATCACACTGACCTCTTAGAAGCTGCAGCAAACCTTGCCCTTCAAGTTGGCCCTAATGACAGCATACAGGCTTTCAAAGACGCTCTTGCTCCCGCCTCAGATGCAAATCCACTCAGGATGACGGGCCGAAGTCTTGAAGCACTTCGCAAGCTAGTCGCCAGTGAGGGAGCTGCTTACGCAGATTGGCTCAATTTCATCTTGAAAGACTCCAGCGGATCCTACAAGAAGCTGACTGGTTCGCTTCCTGCTGACATGGTCTACGCCGCTGCTTGGGGCATCATGTTTTGGAAGATCACATTCTCACAGAAAACTCAGACAGAAAACTTAGAATCAGCGTCACCGGCTCTGAGGTACCCACATCCGGGCCCTCGCGACGCAAACAACTTCTCAGGTGATCCCTCAGCTCTGTTCTTCCCGCCCAAAGCACCGGGTCTTAGAGTAAATGCATGGTCTCTCAGAGACACCGAGGGGCGCTTTAATCTGGGCTCCAACACAGTTATTCTCTCTTTTACAGCTGATTCAGCAAGCTTCGCTGACAACATATCAGAGCTGCCTTCAATCTTCAAGCTGAGGACGGCCCGGCGTGTCCGAGGTAAAGAATTTAGTGATCTGAAGGAGCAAAGAATTCTCAGCGAAGCGCCAGAAGAAATTGATCCCTACGATTTCGACGTTAACTTTCTAGGAATCACAGCTCTGCCGCTCTCTCAGAAAATCACTAGTAAACCTACAGCGTTCAGAGATCCTGACCCCGAGCCCGAAGCTCCAGTTCCCGAGCCAAAGCCCGAGCCAGAGGTTCCGCCGGAGCCGAAACGCGAGCTTGCGTCTCTTAGCCCAGACGAGCTTGCAGAGCCTACTCTTTTTAATCCGCCCATCGCGCAGACAGCTCCGGCTCGTCCCGCGCCGCCGCAGGCGGCGCCTGAAGACCCTGTTGTCGCACCGCGCGTGCCTCAAGAAGCGCCAGGAGACCTTGCAGAGCCCATCTCTTTTACTCCGAAAAAGCCTGATGCTCCCAAGCCTGAGCCTGCCAAGACTGAGCCTGCTAAAGCTGATGATGCTCCCAAGACTGAGCCTGCTAAAGCTGATGATGCTCCCAAGACTGAGCCTGCTAAAGCTGATGATGCCAAGGATTCTCCGCGGTCACTCTCTAGCATTCCTTGTAGTGAGATAGACTCTCTGCAAGATTACCAGATGTGGGATTTGCTATCTTTTGATGATGGTGGCAAGTACTACATCGCTGAGCGCTGCAGACTCTCCTTCCCAGAGCTGCCCCCGTCTAAGTTCCAGCTTGAAAATTTTGCATCTAAGTACAGTAGCATGGGCGCAGGGGGGAGCGTGAAGTTTGACGGTAGATTCGGACCCGTTGATATCGCCACTCTCAGGAAGCCCGGAACGGGAGGAAAGATGATAAAGGGACTTATGAAAGATGAAAACGCATCTTCATTTGACGGACTCTGCAAATTTGTGGAATGCATATTGACTCCTGGACTTGTTAGCTCTAAGTTCTTTGGAGATTGAATACTAGCAACACTATTTGTATGATCATGCATGATCACTCAAAAGGATTGGATCGAGTTCTTCCCATTTCAAAGTCCTCGCGAGGAGCAGATTCTCGCGATCGACACCATTCTCAACGCCTTCCTCAATGAGGGAAAGAGGTTTGCAGTCTGCGATCTTGGGACAGGAGTTGGAAAGTCTGCTATTGCTGTTACAGTAGCGAGATACATGACAGCAAAGGCTGACAAGGGGGAGCACGACGGCGGTGCATGGTTCCTAACACCACAGAAGATCCTTCAAGAGCAGTACGAGAGAGACTTCAGCGGATCGGGTATGAAGTCAATCTACTCTTCTGGCAACTATCGATGTAATTACAACAAGCGATATAGCTGCGGAGAGGCACAGCAACTACTGAAAACAGTCGAGAAGGAGTCTCGATTCTGGAAGTCATGCACCTTTGGGTGCCATTATAAGAAGGATAAGCAGGCATTTCTGGAAGCGACTGACTCCGTTACGAACTACTCTTACTGCATGACAGAGAGCAACGGCGGTGGCAAGATCAAGCCTCGCCAGCTGCTGGTTCTTGATGAGTGCCACAACGTCGACTCTGAGCTCTCCTCTTATGTTGAAGTTACAGTAACCGATCGATTCGCCTCTACGACCCTAGGGCTCAAGCTTCCAGAGCTAACGACGTATGCTCAGTCTGTTAAATGGCTGAAAGACGAGTACCTTCCTAAGCTGCGAGAGCTGGCGAACGAGCTCGCTGACCAGGTTGAGGAATACAAAGAGCTCGAGGACAAGTCAAAGGACTACGCCAACCTTCTGAAGCGGCATCAAGCAGTAGCGTCGCACCTGGGCAGGATCGACACCTTCATGGACGTGCAGAATCCTGACAACTGGCTCTTTGAGTACCTTCCGCCTGCTGGCGGCTCAGGTGCCAAGATTACCTTCAGGCCGATCGACGTCTCACCCTTCGCTGATCGGTACCTCTTCCGGCTTGGCAAGCACGTCCTCTTGATGTCCGCGACTGTCATTAATCCTGACCTCTTTGCGCAGATGCTTGGTGTACCAGGTGATCAGCTCGTGACAGTCACAGCCCCTTGTCCCTTTCCTAAAGAGAATCGACCTATCCTGGTCTTTCCTGTGGGTCACATGAATGCCGACAACATCGACAACTCACTTCCAAAGATTGCTCGTGCTGTGCAGGAGATCCTCAGGGAGCACTCTGGCGTGAAGGGCATAATACACTGCCACTCCTACAAGATCGTCTCCTACCTCAGGAAGCACATCAAGGACAAGAGACTTCTATTTCACGGATCTGATGATCGTGACGAGGTTCTCAAGAAGCACGTCGCGGCGAAGACACCCACAGTCCTCGTCTCTCCCAGCATGTCTGAAGGTGTCGACCTGAAGGGTGACCTTGCTCGGTTCCAGGTGATCCTCAAGGTCCCTTACCCGTCTCTCGGAGACAAGCTAGTGCGAAAGCGCATGCACAAGTGGGACTGGTGGTATCCCATGCAGACTGTGAAGACAGTTGTCCAGGCAGTCGGTCGGGCTGTCCGCAGCGCTGATGACCACGCCGTCACTTACATTCTTGACGCTGACTGGAGCAGGTTTGAGTCCAAGCACGGTGAACTTCTGCCCAAGGGCTTCAAAGATTGCATTAGGAGAGATTGATGTGGCACACACCTAGCGGTAGAGAGCTTCAGGAATCTGAGCTTCTAGACGAGATTAAGAAGGCTGTATCTGAGCATGCCAAAGTCTACGTCGGTTGCGATTCAGCAGTTGTTGGAGACCATGTCTTCTTCGCTGACGTTGTCTGTTTGCACGGCGGGGACGGATGGCAGGGAGGTCGATACTTCTTTAAGCGTGAAGGAATCGAAAGAAAGGTCGTACCCACTCTCAAGGTGAGGATTACCGAGGAAGCAAATCGCACTGTCATGACTGCTTCCATGCTGATGGAGCACATCGATCCGGACTGCATGGAGATCCATTTGGACGTCAACAGGTCTAAGATCCATGCATCCTCAGTCCTTGCAGAGAGACTCAGTGCCTATGCAAGGTCGCTAGGCGTGGATGTCAAACTCAAGCCAGATTCATGGGCTTCGACAACAATTGCTGACAAACACTCGCGTAGATTCTACTTAGACTAAGAGGAAATATGAGCACAAGGTGTAGCATCTCTTACAGTGAAGATTTCCATCTGTTCCAGGAGTGCTTTGAGAATGACAATGTCTACTTGCGTCTAGACTCAGGAAAGTGGGATGCGACTTTAAGCACATCTGATATTGACTGGCGGGACGGAGACTCCAAGAAGCCGTCGTTACTTCTCAAGATCGACGTCACAATGTGGCGCAAGATTGTCGAAGGCTGGAACAAGTCGTCCTGGGCAGCACACCCCGAGGAAGACCACATGCCATTTGAGATAAACATGGATATTGTCAATAGGCTTGCAGGCAAGAAGGAGACAGAAGATGAAACAAAGATTTAGAGTCCTCGAGACTAATGAGCCGACAAAGCTCATCATTGACATCGACGAAGACTTTGTCAAGGAGTTCTTCGATCTCCTAGGAGTGAAACCTTACGATGAGGAAGCAGTCAACAAAAAGATCGAGGAGCTTATTAGCAACTATCTTGAGTTTGTCTCCTCTGGAGAGCCTTGAAAGAGTGGTGTGTCTACGTTCTTAGATGCTCAGATGACAGCATGTACTGCGGTTGCACGAACGATCTGCAGCGTAGATTTAATCAGCATTCATCGGGCACAGGTGCCAAGTATACGAGATCAAGGCTACCCTTGACTCTAATTACATCTTGGCCCGCAGAGTCTAGGTCTGATGCGCTTCGCAAGGAGGCAGCCTTTAAGAGGTTGTCACGCAAGGAGAAGATTGAGTGGATAAGAAATCTCCCATAGCGAGAACGATTAGGCGCCCACACACAAGCAGCGATGTCCTTGTCAGTCGAAGTAAAATCTCTTCGGCTGACAGTTTTTTTGCAGGTGACAAGGTTGAAACTACACCACTCTCACCCGGTACATTAGTAAGGTGGCGGAGCTTCTGTGGCATAGTTGGAACGGGAAGAATACAAAAGAACGCATCTGTTGATAATGCCTGGCTAGTTGAGTGTATTTCTCCCAGTCCAGAAGTCTGGCAGAAAGAGAGCGTGCCTGCTCGCAAGAGTGATATTTGCGTAGTGTACGACTGGCAACTTGTAACGGATATTTAGATTCATGGAAAGCACAAGAATAGTCGTCCTTCAAGATGAGGAGGGTGGAGAACAGCACCTTCCCGATCTAATGTTTAGCTACATTTGCTATGTCAGAGCCCTTCATCTATGGTTTCACGGTGCGCACCACCTCTCCAAGGGAATCTCGTTCTCAGGAGACCATGCTGTCTTGTATGACAAGATATACACAGGTTTTCAGGACGCCATCGACGGGATCATCGAGAAGGGTATCGGTCTCGTCGGAATGGAGGTCGCTTGTCCGATGCACGTTACAAATGGTGCAGCGCAGATACTAGAGTGCTATCCTTCACCCGCAAGCCTCTCCTCCACAGGGACAGCGGCAGCTGGAATGGCCATTGTCAAGGATTTCCTTGAGTTCCTTGAGAAGTTTAATAGCACACTTGAAGATAGCGGTGAGAACACTCTGGGTCTTAACAACCAGGTGGCCGGGCTCGCTGACACTGTCGAGAGCTATTATTACTTGCTTAAACAGCGTACATTCATTGATCTTAACTCAGCAGACGTGTAATATTGCCTCATGGCAATATACCGTTCACCTGAAGAATTTAGAAAGAGTAACCCATGGGATCGGATAGTCGCTACATCTGGCGGCTTTGACCCCATGCATGTAGGTCACCTTCGCTGTCTACAAGAGTCGGCAATGGTCGCAGGGCAGCTTGACTGTCAGCTAGTTGTGATTGTAAATGCTGACAGTTTTCTGGAGAGGAAGAAGGGGCGGCCCTTCATGCCAGAAGCTGAGAGGTGTGAGATCATAGCGGGCGTAAGGGGAGTTGACCACGTTGTCCTGTTTGAGTCTTCTGGCCAGACAGTCGATCTAGCACTTGAAGTGCTGCGACCTATTGTCTTCACCAAGGGTGGTGACAGAGACTCTCACGACAACATACCTGAGACTGGCACATGCGATGCAATTGGATGTAGAATTCTCACAGGAGTCGGCGGAGGAAAGGTACAGTCTTCCTCATGGCTCATCGACAACGCGAGGTCTGCATGAGAATAGTCAAAAAGCCGTGGGGCCACGAAGAGATCTGGGCTGAGACTGACAAGTATCTCGGAAAGATCCTGTACATTAATCAGGGACACCGTCTGAGCTTGCAGTTCCACGAGAAGAAGACAGAGACAATTCGTGTCCTGTCAGGGAAGCTTCATCTCGTCCTTCAGGATCGACGCGACGGTCCCATCTTCAACAAGGTGCTGAATGAGGGAGAATCCTACCATGTTGGCTGCGGGACTATTCATAGGTTCTGCGCACCTGAGTCTGATGTTGCACTCCTTGAAGTCTCGACGCCCGAAATAGATGACGTCGTCAGGATTGATGATGACTATTCTCGATCAACTTGATACCTCCATAGTATAGTGAGGCATCATGGCAAGATTCGAAGATGGAAAAAAGAGGCAGCGATCAGCAGGCTTTATTGTACTAAAGCCCGACGGTGATGGTGATTGGCGTGTTCTCATTCTGCACTCAAGCGTGGTCAAGAGCGGTCGAATTGTTGCACAGGTCTGGGACATTCCTAAGGGCCATGTGAACGTAGGAGAGACAGACTTTGATGCGGCGCTTCGAGAGGCAAACGAGGAGACACAGTTCGATCCAGGACAGATCGAGAGAGGAATGAGATGGGGATCTGATTCCTATACAGTGGTGCAGAAGAACAAGGACGTGGTAGTTTTCCTCTCTGAGTGGGACTCTGACTTAGATCCCGCCTTCGTGGAGAACGCTGAGTCTGGAATCATGGAGCACGACGCACACCTTTGGGCTGACTGGGCTCTAGCCATTAGATCAGTCTATCCAGCAATGCAAGATGGTATCATCTGGGCATACAGTGTCTCTCACGATTGTACACCTGCTGAAGCGAAAGCTAGAATAGCAGGGGAGAAGTAATGTCGTTCAACTTCAAGGTCGGAGATGTCGTCTACGTAAGACCCTATACAACTGGTTTCAAGGGTCGTTGTCGCGTACAGATCGTCAAGATCTACGAGAACGAGAAGTGCATCTCCTACCTTGATGTTGATGACCAGATCCACGGTGTCGTTGAATTCGATCGCGTGCTTGAACCTGTTGATTCAAGAGTTGCAAAGAAGCTTACAGATCCTTCCAGAAACATCCGCAAGGAAGCACTAGACAAGGGTAAGTAATGTCAAGAGGCGGTCGAACAAGGTCGCTTGCCAGAAGAGTAACTGATGCTATCATGCGTCACCTGGACTACAGGCCAACTCTTGGCAGGATCAATTTACAAGTTCCCGACGAGAGGTCTGTGTTCTGTTGGAGTGATAAGTGGAAGCTGGACGACACAGATCACGAATGCCGGCACTTTACAGTCATCCTCAAGCTCAAGCGCAAGAGAGGCACAGAGCTTGACATCGGAGCAGAAGTGGGATCTGACCTCTTTGGAGAGCCGGTCATTACCTATCAGATCTTCTACGATCGACAAAATAAGTCAGCTAGAGAGGAGATCTACTATGAGCTCCTAGGGATCTCAGCACACGAGATTGAGCACTTGACAGAGGAGGGACTCCTTGCATTTCAGGGTCCTCGCCAGCACAAGACTTACATGGGATTCCCGGACTCTGGAAAGATGCTCCACAATCTGAATGACATGCACAGGTTGTTCTCTCCGGGAACTGACAAAGACCTTTGGGCACAGAGAGATCTAATAGCCACTCGAAACTCCTTCGAGAACGAGGAGGTCTACCTGATCTGTGCTCTCGAGTTGAACGCTTTCGTCAAAGGCTTCTACGAGCAAGCACGAGCTGCACGACGTCCTATCGACTTCTTTATGCGGTCTTACCTGAATGACTACGTGAAGCATGGAAGGATCCAGCAGCACCACGCTGAGCTTGTACTAGACATCTGGAGAACCTGGACACATTTGCGCTTCCCAAAAGCAAGGTGGTTAGATACTTAGACACAGGAGGTGTCTATGATCTCGATCAAGTCAAAGAACTCAAGGCCGCTATGTTACGGGTCTGAGTCTCGTGTGAACACCTCTCAGAAGCCAGAGTAGGAGGGCTACCATGATGACTCAAACGCCAAGAGTGGGTGTTAGTGACTTTGCGCGATCTCTAGCTGCCTCGATGAGCACTGCCTTGCGTTGCCAGATGCTGTCCAGCGCAACGAAGATCAGGTGGTGTGATGTAAGGTGGCTTATACAGGCGGGTGCAACAGACCTCGTGCAGTGACGCAGGACCGAGGTATAATGCATAGGTCTAGGAGGCAAGATGAGCAACGAGATCAAGTGGAAGAAGTCGGGACCCTTTGGATCTGGAATGACGCTTTGGGAAGCTGAGACTCAGAAGGGGGCAATGACAGTTCACACCTTTGGCAGGGATGAGTTCACCCTTTCCTACGGTACAATGCACCAGCTTCCCTACTTCAAGTCCTTCGAGAAGGCAGCCCAAGCGGCACAGAGATTCGTCGACTTTGTGCCCAAGAAGCGGAGTAAGAAGGACAAGTCTAGCGACTGACATATTTAGAAAAGTGACAATAACTTCATCAATCAAGCAAGTCGTCAGGCGCATACTGCTCGAGGAGAGGAAGCGCTCAGATGCCTGCCCACGTGCAACGCAGGATGCTGTCCTCAACACGAAGAACCGTAACAAGGCGATCAAGAAGCTGGGTTACGGACCTGCCAATCCTGCAAAGCCCGGTGACTTCTGGGAAGAGAAGGCAGAGATGTGGGATGGCATTCCTGTCAACGAAGCGAAGTCGATGTTATGCGGAAACTGCGCAGCCTTCGACGTCTCACCCAAGATGCTTAACTGCATCAACAAGGGAATCAAGGGCGGTGAAGCGTCTGAGTCGGGAAAGGACACAATCAAGGCTGGCAAGCTTGGTTACTGCCACATGCATCACTTTAAGTGTGCAGCAAAAAGAACCTGTGACACCTGGGTGACCGGCGGTCCGATCAAGAGCGACAAGAGGAACAAAAATGAATAGACTTGAAGAGTTGCTGGCAGCATTCTGCGACGAGACGCTGCTCCAGGAGCGCAAAAAGAAGAAGTACGTTAAGTCCCAAGACCACGACGAAGACGGAGACAATGACTTCGCAGACGTGATGATAAAGAGACGGACTTCCTCAGGTGAAGACCTCCCCACGGCGATCAAGAAGACCAGAAAGCTTGATAAGTAGAAAACGGTGTCCTTATGGGGCACCGTTCTTGCGTTTACGCTCCACTAAGACGATAAATAAGCCTAGGACCCACAATGCCTAGGCTCAGAGACAAAACACGATTTCAGAAGCAGTACCCGGCGCGGAGGCAGGAGCCCCAGTACGAGACTGTGGTCGACGCCAACGAGCTCAAGGTCGTTGAGACAGCGACAGTAACATTCACGAACGAGGACACAAAGACCTACACCTTCGCGCAGAGCTTTTCAGCAACACCAATTGTTGTTGTCACGCCCGTGAGCACGACTGTGACGGGTGAGGAGACAGCCAATGTTAACCTCTACATCTCTGCGGCATCATCTTCTTCTGTCACTGTCGTGTCTTCAGCACCCTTCACCGGCAAAGCGAGCCTTCTTGTGGTGAGTGTCTAATGACTAGTTACTTTCCTTATTTACAATTTAATATTGTAAAACAGGTCATTTCTTTCTCAAACGAAGAGACAAAAGTGGTCACAACTTCGATGACGAACCCAATAGTGAAGGTGACACCCTTCGATAACATTCCGCTCTACTACTCCGTCTCCGGCGGGACGGTGACAGTCAAGACTGCTGCCCCCTACACAGGAAACGTCAACTTCATTGCGATAGAACCGAGGTGATGAATGGCAGCAAGCTTTAAAGCACAGAAGATTAGAACGTCTGCCATTATAGGCTCAGGATCTTTCGCCAGCTCAAGGCCGTCAATACTAATCTACAGTGCATCAGTCGCTGACGTTAACGGAGATCTGACTGATACGGGCGTCTATACAAAAGTAGGAAAAGACGCATTTCTCTTCGTCTCGGGAACCGTAGGCGGCAAAGGTAGCACTGGAGTTTCAGCCTTCGGTGGTGACGTCGTCGTCTCTGGAACGATCTACAATGCGTCAGGAACTCCCTATTCTGTCTCAGGAGGATCTCCTGACGGATCTGACAAGCAGGTTCAATTTAACGACGCAGGCTCCTTCAGGGGTGATTCTGGTCTTGTCTATGACAAGAACACTGCTACCCTTGCTGTTGGGTCACTTAATATTACCGGCTCTTACCTGGTCGTAACGGGTTCAACTTACATTACTGGAAGCACGACTAGCTTGCTAAGCGTGGGAAGAGCTGAGCTAAGCACAGACAGCTCTAACGACTTCTACCTGAACAATACAGCTCCCGGCAAGCTCTCTTACTTTGGTGTCACGACGACTGGGGGTGTTACTACTAATTTTCTCAGAGCAAGGCTCAATTCCTCTCCTGAGAACACTCTCGTGTCTTTCCTGCAGAGTCTAGGGGGTCACAACACAGTCACGCCTCTCGGTCAGACAGACACAAACTTCTTCGTTGGTGGTAAGATCGGTGCCATCGGAGGCTCTACTAGAGGGACTGCTGTCTTCGCTGGCGACCTAGTCATCTCTGGTTCTGCACAGCTTCTAAGCAACTCAGTCCTCAAGGCAGATCTCCTTCCAGATGGCAACAGAACAAGGAACCTGGGGTCGGACTCTCTTAGGTTTGCCAATGTCTATACAGGTGACCTCCATCTTAAGAACGAGAGGGGAGACTACACTCTGATTGAGGAGGAGGACTGCCTGACAATTCGGTTCAACAAGACCGGCAAGCGGTATAGATTTATGCTGGAACGTGCTCCAGAGTTCGACGAAGATCCCGGTGCGTGATAGTTACTCCTGAGCAGAGGAGTTCACACAATGGCTTTAGTCGGTAATATTTCGGGTTCTGGTGGTGTAGCCAGCACAGTAGGCGTAAGCGGATCAGTAGTATTCGGTAGAGTTGACGATCCGTCTAAGTTCCCTTCGCTTCCGGGATCAGACGTTGTCTTCTTCGTCTCTGGTAACTTTGCTTCAAAGCCTGCACTTTCTCCGAACACGGCTGTCAGAGGAACCACAGTCTTCGGTGGTGATGTTGTTATCAGCGGTACTCTTTTTGGTGGGTCACCTCTTTACATCGGGTCTCCTGTAATATTTGCAGGCGCCGGTGGTCTCACAGGCTCTCTAACAGAGACGACAGCTGGAACTTCATACCTCGTCGCAGGTGCAAACATCACTGTCGACTCGGGATCGAGTCCCGGTCAGATTATCATCTCCTCTACGGGCGGTGGCGGTGGAGATGCGTACTTCTCGTCAACAACTGACGGTTCAATCTTCACGACAGGATCCGCAGCATTCCGAGGAGCTGAGTCGCTGGACTCTCCTGCTGACAAGGGCACAGACGTCTTCTTCTTCGTCTCGGGATCTAGACTTGCCAATACTTCAGCAGCGCTCTTCAGCGGTCGACTCATCACCTCTGGTAACATCCTTGTCAGAAGCGAGACAGAGTCTTCTACGGCTCCTAATGCAATCTCTCTCTCAAATCAGGGTGTTATCAGCGGTTCATCGAACATTCTAGGTGGTGGTGATCTTACAATTGCCGGAGATGCTGCAATCAATGGTGGCGATCTCACCACGACCTCGACGGGCACAGCAACGCTGTTCAACACAAATGCAACCACAGTCAACATCGCCGGAGCAGCAACAGCTGTTCAGATCGGTGCGACTTCTGGCAATACGACAGTCAGGAATAACCTCACAGTTACGGGTGACCTCACAGTCAACGGAACCACGACGACGCTTAATACCGAAAACCTTCTGGTTGAGGATCCTGTCATCTACTTCGGTAGCGGATCAACAATTCCAAATCAGCCAGGCGGTATCGCTCTCGCCTCAGGTTCTTCAGTAACACACCAGGCGCTCGTCTGGGGTCGGGTTGCTCAAGATACGTGGGGCGCCGGACGACTTGACGTTCAAAACGGAACGGTGACAGACTTTACAACAGTCACCAATTACTTGCCCGTCAGGGCTAGCAAGTTTGAGGTCGGCGGAGCGAATGCATACATCAGCTCTTCAGATGCTGCAAGCGTTCTAGTTAACTTTACTGATTCTCTTAAGCTCTCCAAGTCTGGAAATCAGCGCATAAGAATAGCAGAATACTCTGGAGCTGAGGGCGTGATAATCGGAACTGATGCGAGCGACGTGCTAAACGGACTCTGGCTATCGGGTTCAAGCATCAATGTCGACCACGGATCCAGCAACTATCAAGGTCTTACATTTGCAAAACAGGAAGCAACAGGTGGAAGAATCGCAGTTTCTGGCACACCTGGAAACACCACGCTCAACATCATTGGAGGAGTTCCAACTAATGCCGGCCCTGTGGTTCTCTCCGGATCTACCGTCTCGATCAACGCTCGAACGAGCACTAGCGGCAACGGCGTCGTAATTCAGGGTGGAACGGGTGCTTCGACTCTTGCAAGGTTCTACGGAAGCACATCCAACGTAAACATAGACCTCGGAGGCACTACAAGCACAGTCTTTAGTGCACCCCTCTCGACGTCTCCAACTGCTGAGATAACGCTAACTGGATCCAACATTAACCTTAGCCACGGTGTTGAGGGTGGCAAGGGCGTAACATTCCAGAGGGGTGGAACAAAGTACGGATCAATCCAGTATGTCAGCGACGCGGGTGCAACTTACGCTCAATTCGGTAACGAATCCGGTGCAACTAACGTTAGAATTGGTTCATCAGCAAAAGTTAATCTTTCAGGATCAATAGCAGAAATTGTTGCAGCTTCTGGTGCAGCCTTCTTTACGACTACAAACGCAGCAAGCGTCTATGCTGGAATAAGCTCTGGATCATTCTCGCTCGGCGAGGTCGTTGCACCTAACACTGCAAGAATACTATCTGTTAACGCAAACAGCCTATTGCTCGGTTCAGTCGGTAGCATTTATCTTACGGGTAGCTCAGCGAGAATCTCTGTTGGTGGAAGCAATGCGGTCGGCTTCCAGCGGGACGGAACTACTTTCGTCCAATTCTCGTCAGGATCAGCCGGAGCTACACAGAACGATACAACGATCTCTACGTCGCTCTCTACTCGAGTCGATCTGTTTAACACGGTTGCAACAACCGTTAACTTTGCAGGAGCCGCCACCGCTCTTGAGATCGGAGCCACCTCAGGAACAACTTCCATCAACAATAATCTAACTGTAGATGGAAATACGACGCTTGGAAATGCAGAGACTGATACGACAACAGTGGCAGGAAGCCTTGCAGTCAATGGAACATCGGGTGCTAGCACAAACAAGATCACATCGACCCAGACGTCGTTTGACCTTCTCAACACGACAGTCACGACGCTCAACATCGGCGGTGCAGCGACGGCGATCAGCGTCGGTGCCGCGAATGGAACTCTAACGTCTAACGTAAGCATAGTTCCTGCAGCGACCAATTCATACGACCTTGGAACTCCGTCGCTCCGCTGGCGCAACATGTACACAGGCGACTTGCACCTGAAGAACGAGCGTGGTAACTGGACCATCATCGAGGAGAGAGAATTCCTCTCGATCACGAACAACATCACAGGTAAGCGTTACAAGTTCGTTCTCCAAGAGATCGAATAGACTAGACTTGGTCAGTTAATCCGATATCGCCCCAGCCTCGCGGCTCGGGGCGATATTTAGCATGAGAGGAAACAATGGCCCTTATTGGCACAATATCAGGAAGCGTCGGGGCTGGTGGTGCCCTGACTTCGACGACGGCGATATCAGGCACACTGGTGATTGCTGACTCTCCCGCTGCGGGCTTCCCCACGCTGACCACGGGCGTGAAGCTCTTCGTCTCAGGAAACAAGACGACTCTTGGCGCCGACACGCCTAACTCGATCTTCGGCGGTGATACATTCGTATCCGGCGCTTTCGGCACGGATTCCTACATCCAGATGAAGCCGGTCGGGGTTCTGCGGATCCCCACCAACACGACCGCAAGCTACATCTACACATCAGGCTCCACCAACGACCTCTACTTCACCCAGTACCAGCCGGGAACGGGATACACCAATACGACACGACTCAGATGGCTCGAAGGCAGCCTGTCTACTGGTCTCCTCCACGGCGGTGTCCTCTCGACAGAGAACGGAACAACAACCTTCAGCATCACATCGGGCTCAGGAATCATCATCGACTACAACGCCTCCACAGTCGATGAACCCTTTCCCACGATAGTCCAGGTCGACTGGCCTGCCTATGTGAGCTCATCTCTTCCCAACATCGCATCTGCAGAGATTACGTACATCGCCATCGATTCTACGGGCGCGCTCTTCAAGCAGAACACAGCGTACACCGATGGAGACTTCGAGGATAAGATCATCATAGGTCGTGTCCTCCACCAGAACGGGTCGGTCACTAACGGCACTATCACATCACCCACTGTCGCTTACGGTCAGACGGGTTTCAGGGGTGACTTCATTCGTGCATTTGGCCCACTCAAGCTCAGCGGTCACGTCGTCTCAGTCAATGCCACAGCAACCAACCCACCCACGAACACAGAGTTCCTCGGTCTAGCAAAGACCGCAGGTGATTCCTATGTTGAGGGCAGGAATTACACTACCAACGCAAACTCACCAAACTACATCAAGTCAACAACTGACACAGCGCTGACGACTTCCAAGATATACAGAGAATATGTCAATGCTTCGGGCGTTCCCGTCATCGATACAGGCACTGGAACCGCAGGATATACTGAAATCGATCCAGACTATTACAACAACGCCGGATCAAAAGATCTTGTACCAACAGGCAATAGATTCACTGTTCAAAGACTCTACTGGTTCCCAAACTCAGTCAATAGGGCAATATTTGCATATTATGGCAGCGCTGTCTACAACACAATAGAGGCAGCTGAGGCAGGCATTGCTACTGAAGCGTTTGTCGAGGGTGATAACACGCGAGATGCTGCCATCTTCCTTGGCTACCTCATTGTCAAGCAGGGCACGACTAATCTCAATACCTCAACAGACGCAAAGCTCATCCAGGCGGGTCTTTCCAGGGCTGTTGCTGGATCCGGCGGCGGGGGAGCAACAAGCCCCGGCGGATCTGACACGTACGTGCAGTACAACGACGGTGGGTCGTTCAACGGAGCTTCTGAGCTTAGGTTTATTGAGAGCACAGGTACCGTTCTGGCAGCTAATCTGTTCGTCAC
>JACCDO011557891.1_pt1 | contig 19878 bp, 29 predicted proteins | sample 7446101 | NCBI WGS metagenome assembly JACCDO01 (sample SAMN15323440, study PRJNA562643) | freshwater metagenome | isolation source: river surface water | place: USA:Blue River Watershed | collected 2017-08-16
ATGCCGTAGATGTAGGTAAGTGCGATTTCGACGCGCTTCGCGTCTGGAATATCGGCTCCGGCAACACGTGCCATTGGATTTCTCCTTGTGGTTAGAAGGTCTGCAGCAGCGCTACCCCGACTCGGTTAAGTGGGCCCCGGCCTTCTCCGGGGGTGCCATCTCGAACTTCGAACCTTGCGGATCGGGCTTCGAGACTGAGCGTTGCCTTGTTTTTGTTATTTAGTTGTGGTGGTGCGAAGTGAAGTTCGGACTAGCCCTGGCGCTGCTTGTGACGTGGGTTCTCGCAGATAACCATGACGCGACCGTGGCGACGGATGACCTTGCACTTGTCGCAAATCTTCTTGACGCTTGGGTTTACCTTCATGACTCTTACTTCTGTTTGGGGTTATTGCTAACCGGTTTCAAGACGCTGGTTCGATTGATCCAGACGCCAAGTCGCTATTTGTAGCGGTAGATGATTCGGCCACGAGTCAGGTCGTAGGTGCTGAGCTCAACAATCACGCGGTCCTCTGGGAGGATGCGGATGTAGTGCTGGCGCATCTTGCCTGAAATGTGTGCCAAGACCTTGTGGCCGTTGGTCAACTCAACACGGAACATTGCGTTCGGAAGAGCTTCAACAACTGAGCCCTCGATCTCGATGACACCGTCTTTGTTGGCCATAAACTCACATATCTTCTAGCTACTTTGATGCTTCCGGCGCACGCAAAGACACCAACTTTGTAATTGGGATTACGTGCAAGAAACACCGAAGTTCAATCCTAGGGGAAATCGCCAAATATTGGTAATTAAATGTTCCCGAAGGTTAGCCCAGCGCGACCGGCTTGATGCCGTATGGCGCGAGCCCAGCGGCTCCACCATCCTCGGCGGTCAGCACCCAGATGCCCTTGTCGTGCACGGCGACGGTGTGTTCCCAGTGCGACGCATCAGAGCCGTCCTTGGTCGAAACGGTCCAGCCGTCCTTCAACACCTTGGTCTTGTTGCTGCCCGCGGTGATCATCGGCTCGATTGCGACGCATAGGCCGGGAACAACCTTCGGGCCGAGGTCTCGAACTGCAAAGTTGTAAACCGGTGGGTCTTCGTGCATAGAGCGGCCGATGCCGTGACCGACGTACTGGTCGAGAATGCCGAAGCGCTGGCCGTGCTTTTCGACCTGCTCGACGATAAATTCTTCGATTGCCGCACCAACTTCGTGCAGGTATGCGGCCTTGGCGAGAGCGGCTATGCCAACCCATAGCGACTGCTCGGTGACGTCGCTAAGCAGCTTGCGCACCGCGTACTTCTCGGCACCGATCTGAGTTGGTTCGCTGCCGTCCTCGTTTGGAACGATGACTGTGATGGCGGAATCGCCGTTCCACTCACCCTTTTCTGCTCCGCAGTCGATGCTGACGATGTCGCCAGCCTCGAGAACTCGTCCACCGGGGATGCCGTGAACGATCTCGTCGTTCACAGACGAGCAGATTGTGTGAAAGTAGCCGTCAACCAGCTGAAAGTTGGAGTGGGCTCCACGCTTGACGATGGTTGCCTCGGCGATCGCATCTAGCTCGAGAGTGGTCACGCCTGGGCGGATAGCCTTGCGAACCTCGCGGAGTGCTGCGGCGGTGATGAGCCCGGCCTCGCGCATTAGCAAGATTTGGTCGTTTGACTTGATTTCGAAGCCGTGGCGGCCCATAGCGAATTACCTCTGTTTGAGCGTTGCTCGAATTAGAGCTTTTCGATACCGCGAGCGGCAAGGCCCTCGAGGATGCGGTCGGTGACCTCGGTAACCTCGCCGAGGCCGTCGATCATGATGACCAGACCTCGCTCAGCGTAGGTGCTGATTAGTGGAGCAGTCTGCTCTTCGTAAACCTCGAGGCGGCGACGAATCACGTCTTCGGTGTCATCGGCACGACCCTGCTCGAGCGCACGACCAAGAAGTCGACGAACAACCTCTTCGGTGTCGGCGGTAAGCAGCACGACTGCGTCTAGCTGGGTGTCCAGTGCGCCAAGCATGTTGTCGAGTTCGACAACCTGGTCGGCGGTACGTGGGTAGCCATCCAGAAGGAAGCCAGCAGCCGCATCAGCCTGAGCCAGGCGGTCGCGAACCAGGTCGTTGGTCAGGCTGTCTGGAACGTACTCGCCACGGTCCATGAAGGCCTTGGCTTGCTTGCCCAGCTCGGTCTCGTTCTTTACGTTGTGACGAAAGATGTCGCCCGTCGAGATCGCTGGAATCTCGAAGGTCAGTGCGAGGCGTTCGGCCTGGGTTCCCTTGCCGGCACCCGGAGCACCGATCAAAAGGAGGCGGGTCACTTCAAGAGTCCTTCGTAGTTGCGCTGCTGCATCTGCGCGTTGATCTGCTTGACGGTGTCAAGACCGACACCGACGATGATCAGAATCGTGGTTCCACCGAATGGGAACTCCTGGCTAACGCCGAGAAGCGAGAACGCAATCAGCGGAACGAGAGCGATGAGGCCCAGGTAGATCGAGCCAGGGAAGGTGATGCGGCTCAGTACGTACTCGAGGTACTCGGTGGTTGGACGACCGGCACGGATGCCTGGAATGAATCCACCGTACTGCTTCATGTTGTCGCTGACCTCTTCAGGGTTGAAGGTGATCGCAACATAGAAGTAGGTGAAGCCAACGATGAGCAGGAAGTAGAGCGCCATGTACAGCGGGTGGTCGCCCTTGGTGAGGTACTCCGAGATCCAGGTGACCCAACCATCGACGTTGCCCTGTGCGTCTGGCTTAGCGAACTGAGCGATAAGTGCTGGCAGGAACAGGAGCGACGAGGCAAAGATGACTGGCACAACGCCGGCCATGTTGACCTTAATAGGGATGTAGGTGTTTTGGCCACCGTAGGTGCGACGACCGACCATGCGCTTTGCGTACTGCACCGGGATGCGACGCTGCGACTGCTCGACGAGGATTACGAGGGCGACGATTAGGACACCGACAGCGAGCGTTGGTAGCAGACCGAACAGGATCGCGACGAACTGGTCGAAGGTGCCTGGTTCTGCGCTGCCTGCCGACTGGTTACCAATCGAGATCAGCGATGAAGGGAACTTCGCGGCGATCGAGGTGAAGATAAGGAGCGACATACCGTTGCCGATGCCGCGCTCGGTGATGAGCTCGCCGAGCCACATGATGAGTCCGGTACCCGCGGTCATGGTGATTACCATGAGGGCGATTGCCCATGGCTCGCTCGAGGTAAGGATGCTCTGGTCCTGGCACTGCTCGCCGAACAGGGCGCGCGAACGAGCCACCGAAATTAGGGTGGTCGACTGCAGAACGCCGAGGGCGATGGTCAGGTAGCGGGTGTACTGAGTCAGGGTTGCCTGACCAGCCTGGCCTTCCTTGTGCAGCGTCTCAAAGCGTGGAATTACCACGCGAAGAAGCTGAATGATGATCGATGCGGTGATGTAAGGCATGATGCCCAGCGCAAAGATCGAAAGCTGCAGTAAAGCGCCGCCGCTAAACAAGTTGACCAGCTCATACAGACCACTGGTCTGAGTGGTCTGGGTAAGACACGCCTGCACCTTGCCGAAGTCGACGAATGGTGCAGGGATCATCGAGCCCAGACGGAACAGGGCTACGATCGCAAGCGTGAAGAGCAACTTGTTGCGCAGATCCGGGGTGCGGAATGCGCGTGCGACGGCGCTAAACATTAGGCCTCCTGGCTAAAAAGCTAGACGTTGATTACTCGGTAACCGAGCCACCAGCGGCGACAATCTTCTCTGCGGCTGAGCGCGAGACCTTGTCAACACTGACGTTCAGTTTAACCGCGATGTCGCCGTTGCCGAGAACCTTGACGAGCTCGTTCTTACGAACTGCACCCTTTGAAACAAGATCGGCCACGGTCACATTGCCGCCTGCTGGGTAAAGCTCAGCAAGCTTCTCAATGTTGACGACCTGGTACTCAACGCGGAATGGGTTCTTGAAGCCGCGCAGCTTAGGGGTGCGCATTACGAGACGTACGCCACCACCTTCGAAGCCTGGGCGAACCTGGTAGCGAGCCTTAGTACCCTTGGTACCGCGGCCTGCGGTCTTACCCTTCGAACCTTCACCACGACCAACGCGGGTGCGCTCCTTCTTCGAGCCCTCTGCTGGACGCAGGTGGTGAAGCTTGAGCACGTTCGACTTCTCTGCCGGTGCAGCAGCCTTCTTTGCAGCAGGCTTTGCTGCAGCCTTAGCGGCTGGCTTCTCTGCCTTCTCCTCGGTTGCCTTTGGGGCAGCCTTGGCGGCAGCTGGCTTCTTCTCGGCAGCTGGCTTGGCAGCAGCCTTCGGAGCAGCAGGCTTCTTCTCAGCGGCAGGCTTAGCTGCAGCCTTGGCTGCTGGCTTTGCCGCTGGAGTCTTCTTCTCTTCAGCCATTAGTTGATCTCCTCAACCTTTACGAGGTGTGCAACCGTACGTACGAGGCCGCGTACCGACAGGCTGTCGTCCTTGACGACGATGTCGCCAATTCGCTTCAGTCCGAGGGTGCGCAGGGTCTCGCGCTGGTTCGGCTTGCCACCGATTTCACTCTTGATCTGGGTTACCTTGAGGCGCGCAGCCATTAGGCACCTGCCTTCTGCTGACGGAGGAGACCCGCAGGGGCAACCTCGTCGATGCTCAGGCCACGACGTGCGGCAACTGCTGCAGGCTCTTCGAGTCGCTTCAGTGCGTCGATGGTGGCGTGGACGATGTTCAGGGTGTTCGACGAACCGAGCGACTTGCTCAGTACGTCGTGGATGCCAGCGCACTCGAGTACGGCGCGAACAGGACCACCGGCGATAACACCAGTACCCTGGGCAGCTGGGCGAAGTAGTACTACGCCGGCAGCGGCCTCACCCTGAACAGGGTGTGGGATGGTGCTTGCAACGCGTGGAACGCGGAAGAAGTTCTTCTTGGCCTCTTCTACGCCCTTTGCGATCGCAGCTGGGACTTCCTTCGACTTGCCGTAGCCAACGCCAACCAGGCCGTTGCCATCGCCGACGATAACCAGAGCGGTGAAGCTGAAGCGACGACCACCCTTGACTACCTTCGAAACACGGTTGATGGTGACAACGCGCTCCAGGAATGGGCTCTTGGTCTCTTCGCGGTCACGACGCTCGCCACGTGGTGCACGGTCGCGGCTGCCACGACGGGCCTCGCGCTCGGTGCTTTCGGTGGTCTCGGTGGCAACTGCGGTTGCGGTTGCGGTTGACTCAGTGGACAACTCTTGCTCCTTGATTTCAGCCATTAGAGGACCAGCCCGCCTTCACGAGCGCCGTCGGCAACTGCCGCAACGCGTCCGGCGTACTGGTTGCCACCGCGGTCGAAGACGACCTCGGCGATGCCAGCCTTCTTGGCGCGCTCAGCGACAAGCTGACCGACCTTGTTAGCCTTGGCGCTCTTGTCGCCGGCGAACTTGCGCATCTCTGCTTCCATGGTCGAAGCCGAAGCCAGGGTGATGCCCTTGCTGTCGTCTACTACCTGGACGAATACGTGGCGAGCCGAGCGGGTTACCACGAGGCGTGGACGCGAGGCGCTTCCGACGATCTTCTTGCGAAGACGGAAGTGACGACGTGCACGTGCGGCTGACTTGCTCTTGCCGCGAGTCTTTGAAGTGAGACCCATGATTACTTACCTGACTTTCCGGCCTTGCGACGGACAACCTCGCCTGCGTAGCGAACACCCTTGCCCTTGTAAGGCTCTGGCTTGCGCAGCTTGCGAATGTTTGCGGCAACCTCACCGACGGCCTGCTTGTCGATACCCGACACGGTGACCTTGGTGTTGCCCTCAACGGTGAAGGTGATGCCCTTAGGAGGCTGCACCAGGATTGGGTGCGAGTAACCAAGCGCGAACTCGATGTCCGAGCCCTTTGCGGTCACACGGTAACCGGTACCAACGATCTCGAGGCCCTTTGAGAAGCCCTGGGTAACGCCGGTGACCTGGTTTGCAATCAGGGTGCGGGTCAAACCGTGCAGCGAACGCGAGTTGCGCTCGTCGTCTGGACGGGTGACAACGATGTTGCCATCCTCGAGTGCAACGGTGATTGGCGATGCAACGGTGAGGCTGAGGGTGCCCTTAGGGCCCTTGACCTCGACATTGCTGCCATCGATCTTTACTTCGACTCCGGTTGGAACCGGAATCGGCAACTTACCAATACGCGACATCTGTGATTACCAAACGTAGGCGATGACTTCTCCGCCTACTCCCTTCTTGGCAGCCTGACGGTCAGTGAGCAGACCGGATGAGGTGGACAGGATTGCGATGCCGAGGCCACCGAGAACACGTGGAAGCTCAGTCGACTTCGCGTAAACGCGGAGGCCTGGCTTCGAAACGCGCTTGATGCCTGCGATCGAACGCTCGCGGTTTGGACCGTACTTGAGGTCGATGGTAAGAGTCTTACCTACCTCTGCAGCCTCAACCTTTACTGAAGCAATGTAACCCTCTGACTTGAGGATCTCGGCGATACCGGCCTTCAGCTTGCTGTAAGGCAGGCTAACGGTCTCGTGGTAAGCGCCATTGGCATTGCGCAGCCGGGTCAGGAAATCTGCTACCGGGTCTGTCATTGTCATTGTGTTGCACCTTTTCCTCGGCGGTTTCCAGCCGCTTTACAGAGCGACTGGACCTATCCGATTAGTTGTTGGTCTTGAAAGGGAAGCCAAGGGCTAGAAGCAGCGCCTTGCCTTCTTCGTTGTTCGCTGCGGTGGTAACGACGGTTACGTCCATACCACGTGGGCGGTCAATCTTGTCCTGGTCGATCTCGTGGAACATGGTCTGCTCGGTGAGGCCGAAGGTGTAGTTGCCACGGCCGTCGAACTGCTCGCCGTTGAGGCCGCGGAAGTCGCGGATACGAGGAAGAGCAAGGTTCAGCAGACGGTCTAGGAATTCCCACATGCGGTCGCCACGAAGAGTCACGTGGGCACCGATTGGCTGACCCTCGCGAAGCTTGAACTGAGCGATCGACTTGCGGGCCAGGTTAACCTGTGGCTTCTGGCCGGTGATTGCGGTGAGGTCCTTGATGGCGTGCTCGATGAGCTTGCCGTCCTTTGAAGCCTCGCCGACACCCATGTTGACAACGATCTTGGTCAGGTTAGGAACCTGGTGTGGGTTCTTGAAACCGAACTCTTCGACGAGAGCCTTGACGACCTCGTTCTTGTACTGAGCCTTCAGACGTGGCAGTGCACGGCCGGCTGCATTGGTGTTTGCCTTAGCCATTAGATGTCCTTACCCGACTTCTTCGCAATGCGAACGCGAACAGTCTTCTTTACGCCGTTCTTGACTACGGTCTCGACGCGAGCACCGATGCGAGTCGGCTTCTTGGTCGATGGGTCAACGATCATGACGTTCGAGATGTGAATAGGTGCCTCAACGGTCTCGATGCCACCGGTAACGGCGCCCTTCGAGTCCTGACCAGCCTTGACGTGCTTCTTGACGAGGTTTACACCCTCGACGATGACACGGTTGGTCTCCTTGTTAACAGCGAGGACCTTGCCCTGCTTGCCGCGGTCGCCGCCGCGGTCCTGCTTGGCTCCGGTGATGACCTGTACCAGGTCGCCCTTCTTGATGCTTGCCATGATTAGATAACCTCCGGTGCTAGCGAGATGATCTTCATGAACTTCTTGTCGCGAAGCTCACGGCCGACTGGGCCGAAAATACGGGTGCCCTGAGGCTCGCCGTCCTTCTTGATGATCACAGCTGCGTTCTCGTCGAACTTGATGTATGAGCCGTCTGGACGACGGGTCTCCTTCTTGGTGCGGACTACTACCGCCTTGACTACGTCACCCTTCTTGACGTTGCCGCCAGGGATTGCATCCTTTACGGTGCAGACGATTACGTCACCTAGACCCGCGTAACGACGACGCGATCCGCCCAGGTTGCGGATGACCAAGAGCTCCTTGGCGCCGGTGTTGTCGGCTACCTTGAGTCGTGACTCCTGCTGAAGCATTGCTTACTCCTTGTTGTGTGGTTATCCATTCCGACGGATAACCTCGGGATTTGTTACTTGGCCTTCTCGATAACTTCGACTAGGCGCCAGTTCTTGGTGGCCGACAGTGGACGGGTCTCGCTGATGAGAACGAGGTCGCCAATGCCTGCGGTGTTGAGCTCGTCGTGAGCCTTGACCTTGCTGTTGCGGCGAATAACCTTGCCGTACAGCGGGTGCTTCACGAAGTCTTCGAGCTGAACGACGATGGTCTTGTCCATCTTGTCGCTCACCACGTAGCCACGACGGGTCTTGCGGTAACCGCGCTCGACTGCTGGTGCAGCCTCTACGGCCTTAGCCTTCTTCTCAGCCATGGTTATGCCTCCTCGGTGGCAGCTGCGTCCTTCGACTCAGCCTTCTTAGCCTTGGTAGCTGGCTTGGCAGCGGCAGCAGGAACTGCACGAATACCGAGCTCACGCTCACGAATGATGGTGTAGATACGGGCGATGTCGCGCTTTACGGCACGCAGACGTCCGTGGCTTTCGAGCTGGCCGGTAGCCGACTGGAAGCGGAGGTTGAACAGCTCTTCACGAGCCTTCTTGAGCTCCTCGACGAGAACCGAGTCCTCGATCTTGTCGAGCTCAGCTGGGGTTAGGTTCTTCGAACCGATCGACATTATGCGTCACCTTCTTCACGCTTGATGATGCGGGCCTTGAGCGGCAGCTTGTGGATTGCGCGGGTCATAGCCTCGCGAGCGAGCTGCTCGCTAACACCGGCTACCTCGAAGAGGACGCGGCCTGGCTTGACGTTTGCTACCCACCACTCGACGTGGCCCTTACCCGAACCCATGCGGGTTTCGGCAGGCTTCTTGGTGAGTGGACGGTCTGGGTAGATGTTGATCCAAACCTTGCCACCACGCTTGATGTGACGGGTCATTGCGATACGAGCAGCCTCGATCTGACGGTTGGTTACGTACGCAGGGGTTAGTGCCTGGATGCCGTACTCACCGAATGAGACCTTGGTGCCACCACTTGCTGCGCCCGAGCGCGATGGGTGGTGCTGCTTGCGGTGCTTTACGCGACGTGGAATCAGCATGATTTATGCCTCAACGCTTTCTGCTGCTGCTGGAGCTGCCTCAGTTGCAACCGGGGCTGCAGCTGCAGGAGCGGCGTTGCGACGTGGGCGCTCTGGGCGCTTAGGTGCGTTTGCCTGCTGAGCAGCGAGCTCCTTGTTGGTGATGTCACCCTTGTAGATCCAAACCTTTACACCGATGCGACCGAAGACGGTCTTGGCCTCGTAGAAGCCGTAGTCGATGTTGGCGCGGAGGGTGTGCAGTGGAACACGGCCTTCACGGTAGAACTCGGTGCGGCTCATTTCTGCGCCACCGAGACGACCCGAGGTCTGAACACGGATGCCCTTTGCGCCGCTGCGGAGCGCACCCTGCATCCCCTTACGCATTGCGCGGCGGAAAGCCACACGTGCGTTGAGCTGCTCGGCGATACACTGCGCAACAAGCTGTGCGTCTAGGTCTGGGTTCTTAACCTCAAGGATGTTGAGCTGGATCTGCTTGCCAGTGAGCTTCTCGAGGTCGGCACGGATGGCCTCTGCCTCGGCGCCACGACGACCAATAACCAGACCCGGACGGGCGGTGTGGATGTCGACGCGGACGCGGTCACGGGTGCGCTCGATCTCGACGCGCGAAACGCCGGCACGGTCAAGACGCTCGGTGAGGAGCGAACGGACCTTGATGTCCTCGGCTACGTAGTCCTGGTAGCGCTGACCCTTCTTGGTTGAGTCTGCGAACCAACGCGATACGTGGTCGGTGGTAACACCGAGTCGGAAACCGTATGGATTTACTTTCTGACCCATTAGTTCTTACCCGCCTTCTGAGCAACGAGCTCGTCTGGAGTTGCAACGACCACGGTGATGTGGCTGGTGCGCTTGAGAATCTGGAACGCGCGACCCTGGGCACGAGGCATGAAGCGCTTGAGGGTGGTGCCCTCGTCGACGAATGCCTTCGAGACGAACAGGTCGTCCTCGTTGAACAGGGTGTTGCTTGCGTCGGCCTTTACCTTGGCGTTAGCCATGGCTGCCTGAACCAGCTTGTAAACCGGCTCCGAAGCTGCCTGTGGGGCAAACTTCAGGATGGCGAGGGCCTCGGTGGCCTGCTTTCCGCGGATCAGGTTGACGACGCGGCGAGCCTTCATTGGGGTGACGCGGATGTGGCGCACACGTGCGACTGCTTCCATTGTCTTTCCTCTCGTCTTTCTAGGCGCCGCTTACTTGCGGCGACCCTTCTTGTCGTCCTTCACGTGACCACGGAAGGTGCGGGTAGGTGCGAATTCGCCGAGCTTGTGACCAACCATGGTCTCGGTGACGAATACAGGGACGTGCTTACGACCGTCGTGCACAGCGATGGTGTGGCCCAGCATGGCTGGAACAATCATCGAGCGGCGCGACCAGGTCTTGATCACGTTCTTGGTGTTGGCCTCGTTCTGAGCTACAACCTTCTTGTAAAGGTGCTCGTCAACGAATGGGCCCTTCTTCAAACTACGTGGCATTCTTCAGACTCCTACTAGCGCTGCTTGCCCGATGGACGACGGCGGACGATCATCTTGTCGCTTGGAAGGTTTGGCTTGCGGGTACGACCCTCAGCCTGGCCCCAAGGCGATACTGGGTGACGACCACCAGAGGTGCGGCCTTCACCACCACCGTGTGGGTGGTCGACTGGGTTCATTGCGACACCACGAACGGTTGGGCGCTTGCCCTTCCAACGCATACGGCCGGCCTTACCCCAGTTGATGTTTGACTGCTCGGCGTTGCCGACCTCGCCAATGCTTGCGCGGCAGCGTGCGTCTACGTTACGGATTTCACCCGATGGAAGACGAAGCTGTGCGTAAGCGCCATCCTTAGCAACCAGACGGATGCTTGCACCGGCCGAGCGGCCGAGCTTTGCACCGCCGCCTGGCTTTAGTTCGATGGCGTGGATAACGGTACCCACTGGGATGTTCTTCAGAGGCAGGTTGTTACCTGGCTTGATGTCTGCACCCGGGCCCTGCTCGATGCGGTCGCCCTGCTTGAGCTTGTTCGGAGCAATGATGTAGCGCTTCTCGCCATCTGCGTAGTGCAGAAGGGCGATGCGAGCGGTACGGTTTGGGTCGTACTCGATGTGAGCTACGGTCGCTGGAACGCCGTCCTTGTCGTTACGACGGAAGTCGATCAGACGGTACTGGCGCTTGTGGCCACCACCGATGTGACGGGTGGTGATGCGACCTGATGCGTTGCGACCACCAGTCTTGGTGAGCGGACGGAGCAGCGACTTCTCAGGAGTCGAGCGAGTGATCTCAGCGAAGTCTGAGACCGACGAGCCACGGCGACCTGGGGTCGTTGGCTTGTACTTACGAATTGCCATGATTAGGTTCCTCTATTCCCGATTAACCGACGTTGGTGAAGATGTCGATGTTGCCGGACTTCAGGGTGACGATGGCGCGCTTGGTGTCCTTGCGCTTGCCAAGGCCGAACTTGGTGCGACGGGTCTTGCCCGCGCGGTTGAGGGTGTTGACCGAAGCCACCTCAACCTTGAAGATGCTCTCAATCGCCTGCTTGATCTCAGTCTTGTTCGAGTTCGGAGCCACCTCGAAGGTGTACTTGCCGTTGTCGATCAAGCTGTAGCTCTTCTCAGAAACGATTGGCTTGAGGATGACCTGACGTGGGTCCTTGTTCAGAGCAGCCATTGTTATGCCTCCTTGGCAGCTTCTGCCGAGGTAGCGACGGCCTTAGCCGATGCACCCTTTGCAGGACCTGCGATGTAAGCGTCCAGAGCGGCCTTGGTGAACACCAGGTCGTCGCTCAGCAGAACGTCGTATGCGTTGATCTGGTCAACCGGCAGAACGTGAACGTTTGCCAGGTTGCGCAGGCTCTTGTAGCTGACCTCGTCCGAGCGGTCGAGAACAACGAGAACGTTGCGACGCTGGGTGAGCTGGCTAAGAACTGCGGCGGCTGCCTTGGTCGAAGGCGAGGTGCCGATTGCGAACTCCGAGATGATGTGCAGACGGCCATTGCGGGCGCGGTCCGAGACGGCTCCCTTGATAGCTGCGGCGATCATCTTCTTTGGGGTGCGCTGCTCGTAGGTGCGAGGGGTAGGACCGTGTGAGACCCAACCGCCGCGCATCTGTGGAGCACGAAGCGAACCCTGACGAGCACGACCGGTGCCCTTCTGCTTGAACGGCTTCTTACCGGTACCCGATACTTCGCCGTGACGCTTGGTCGACTGGGTGCCCTGACGAGCGGCTGCCAGCTGTGCGACGACTACCTGGTGGATAAGTGGAACGTTTGCCTGGACGTCGAACAGGTCAGCAGGAAGCTCAACCGAGCCAGCCTTCTTGCCTGCGACGTCGAGAACGTCAACCTTGGTGCTTTCAGCCATTTGGTTACGCTCCCTTCACTGCGTTGCGGACGAATACGAGCTGGCCCTTAGGACCAGGTACAGCACCCTTGACCAGCAGCAGACCGCGCTCGGCGTCAACTGCGTGCAGGGTGAGGTTGAGAGTGGTAACGCGAGCGCCGCCCATACGGCCAGCCATGCGCATACCCTTGAAAACGCGTCCCGGGGTCGACGACATACCGATCGAACCTGGCTTGCGGTGGTTGCGGTGTGCACCGTGCGAAGCCGAAACACCAGCGAATCCGTGGCGCTTCATGTGACCGGCGAAGCCCTTACCCTTCGAGGTGCCAACGACGTCGAGCTTTGCGCCGACCTCGAAGACCTCAACACCGAGCTCCTGGCCGACTGCGTAGTCGGCTGCGTCTGCGGTGCGGACCTCAGCGATGTGACGACGTGGGTTCACGCCTGCCTTCTCGAAGTGGCCTGCGTCTGGCTTGTTGACCTTGCGAGGGTCGATCGCGCCGTATGCGAGCTGGATGGCTGCATAGCCATCGGTCTCGATCGACTTGATCTGAGTGATTACGTTCGAGCCGGCCTCGATCACGGTGACAGGAACAAGCTTGTTGTTCGAGTCCCAGACCTGAGTCATGCCGAGCTTCTTGCCCAGCAGGCCCTTAACAGTCTTGTTTGGAGTTGACATCTTTAATCCTTTTAGAGCTTGATCTCGATGTTGACGTCTGCAGGAAGGTCGAGACGCATCAACGAGTCAACTGCCTTAGGAGTTGGGTCGATGATGTCGATAACACGCTTGTGGGTGCGCATCTCGAAGTGCTCGCGGCTGTCCTTGTACTTGTGAGGCGAACGGATTACACAAACCACGTTCTTCTCGGTAGGTAGAGGTACAGGACCGACGACGGTAGCGCCGGCACGGGTAACCGTGTCGACGATCTTGCGCGCCGAAGTGTCGATGACCTCGTGGTCGTACGACTTAAGTCGAATGCGGATTTTCTGTGCCGCCATGTTGACTCGCTCTCGTTCACACCGCGTTGTTTAGACGCGGACGCTTAGTAGCACTACTGATGTTGCACCACTGTTCTTTTACAAAACCCACTGGATGCCTGGAGGGCATGGCCCGGTGGGGTACTGCTCCTCCGACCCACGCTGTCGGGCGTGTCGCGTGATCTACACGCAGACGCTCGCAGGTTGCGATCGGATACATTTCGTTGTTGCTGCGGCCGGACCTGGCTGAATCAACCAGTTCACACTGCCTGCAGTGAGGTGCGCCAGAAAGCGCGCCATATGAACAACCTGACTAGTCTGCCACAACCTGGCGTGTCAATGCAAGTGCGGATTTGCCCGCGGGGTTACATTTCGCTCGCGAACGAACCCAGGCGATCCGGCGACCGCCTTCTGCGCCCAGTTAGCCGGCGAACTTGCTGATGAAAGGCGCTACGGCCTCCACCAGTTCGGTTCGCGAGATGTTCTCCGACTCGCTTCCGTCACCCTCGCTTGCACTTACGTAAACGTGCATGATGAGGTTGCCGCGGCGAACCCAGGCGTAGTAACCCTCGTAGGTGCTTTCGGTGCCAGATGAGGATTCTGAGAGCTTGATGTAGATCCACGAGTTGGCCTCGAGCGCTACGCCATCGGCTCCGACGCCAAAGGCATCCTGAATGCTCTGGTCGTTCTCATAGTTGAACTCGTAAGACATGGTCGTGCTGTAATCGGAACTCTGGCAGCTGTCATCGGTCGCAACCGCCGCGGCCGCGGCGACCACGGCCTTGGCGTCATCTTCCGATGGCATTGCAATGATCTGCTGGTCGAGGCTGATGTAGTTCTGCGAGTCGCTACCGCGGTCGAACTCCGAGATGGCCCAGCTCTCTCCGGTCTGAAGGAGGTCTGACAGATCCTTGCCTGCGTAGCAGTCCTTGCCGAAGATGTCTTCTACCGTGTAGTCGGTCGGCTCCTCGGCCTGCTTCACATCGAATGGCAGATCCTTCTCGGTTGCGATGAACGACGCGGCGTTGGCCTTAGTTGGTGCATTGAGCGCCTTGATGCCCACAACAGCGCCGACGATGGCGAGGATAAGAACCGCTGGAATCGCAATGAGGGCAGCCTTTGGCAGACGCTTGATGAAGGCTAGAGGATCTTTGCCCGGAGTAGGCGGAGTGCTGCCAGTAGCAAAGCCCTCAGGGTTTTCGGTCGAGACTGGTGAACCGGCGACGGCCTTGCCGCAGCTGGAGCAGAAAACTGCGTCGTCTGTCTGCTGTGCACCGCATGCTGAACAAAAAGCCATGGAAACCACTCCCCCAAGTCGGCTGCGTTCTCTGGCTTGCCGATTGGCAGCGCAACGTAGTCGCAGTACTTAACAGGATACCGCTGTGGGTAAAAGGTTGGCTCGATTCCACCAAATGTTGAAACGTTTCAGAATTGGGCGTATTGTGAGACGCAACGAGCACCTCTTTGAAAGCGAGCACATCATGAGCCTCACCCCTAGCCCGGCAGACAAATTCACCTTCGGCCTCTGGACCATCGGCTGGACCGCCCAGGACCAGTTTGGTTCGGCTACGCGCAAGGACCTCGACTACGTAGAGGCCGTCGAGAAGCTCGCCTCGCTCGGCGCATACGGCATGACGCTGCACGACAACGACCTGTTCCCCTTCGATGCGAGTGAGGCAGAGCGCCGTGGCCACATCGATCGCCTGAAGTCGGCTCTTGACTCGACCGGCCTGAAAATGCCGATGATCACGACCAACCTCTTCAGCCACCCAGTGTTCAAGGATGGCGGTTTCACCAGCAACGACCGCGAGGTGCGACGCTTTGCACTGCGCAAGGTGCTCAAGAACATCGACCTCGCCGCCGAGCTGGGTGCCGAGACCTTCGTCATGTGGGGCGGCCGCGAGGGCGCCGAGTACGACGAGGCCAAGGACGTCATCAGCGCACTGCAGCGGTACCGCGAGGCGGTCAACGTCTTGACCACCTACGTAAAGGACAAGGGCTACGGCATCCGCTTTGCGATCGAGCCGAAGCCAAACGAGCCGCGCGGTGACATCTTGCTGCCAACGGTTGGCCACGCACTCGCCTTCATCGAGACTCTCGAGCACTCCGAACTGGTCGGCCTGAACCCTGAAACCGGCCACGAACAGATGGCTGGACTGAACTTCACCGCCGGCATCGCTCAGGCCATGGAGGCGGGCAAGCTCTTCCACATCGACCTGAACGGGCAGCGTGGCATCAAGTTCGACCAAGACCTGGTCTTCGGTCACGGCGACCTGATCAATGCCTTCAGCCTGGTTCGACTGCTGGAATTCGGCAACGATGGCAAGACTCGCTACCAGGGCATGCGCCACTTCGACTACAAGCCGAGCCGCACCGAAGACTACAACGGCGTCTGGGCTTCGGCCGAGGCCAACATCCGCATGTACCTTTTGCTCAAGGAGCGCGCAGCCGCATTCGAGGCTGACCCTGAGGTTAAGGCCGCACTGGCCGCCGCCCGAGTCGACGAGCTCAAGCAGCCGACCCTAAACGCTGGCGAGGGCTATGCGGAACTGCTCGCTGCCGGCGACGGTGGTTTCAATCCAGACGAATACTTCAACGGCAAGGGATTCAACTTTGTGCGCCTGAACCAGCTGGCCATTGAGCACCTGATGGGTGCTCGCTAAGCATGACAACGCTGGTGGCGGGTGTCGACTCGTCGACCCAGAGCTGCAAGGTTGTCATCGTCGAGGCAGAGACTGGACGCGTTGTGCGCGAGGGGCGCGCCAAGCACCCCGACGGCACCGAGGTCGATCCGGCCGCCTGGTGGCGCGCCTTGCAGGATGCCATCGCCCAAGCCGGTGGTTTTGCCGACGTATCAGCAATTTCGATTGGCGGGCAGCAGCACGGCATGGTCGCGCTCAATGCCAAGGGCGAGGTGATCCGCCCAGCTTTGCTCTGGAACGACACCCGCTCGGCTGGCGCCGCCGACGAATTGGTTGCCCGATTTGGTGCGGAATGGCTGCTTGAGAACACGGGTTCGGTACCTGTTGCTTCGTTCACCAGCACGAAGTTGCGTTGGCTAGCAACCCGCGAGCCGCGCAACGCAAGCAAGGTTGCCGCCGTAATGCTTCCGCACGATTGGCTTTCATGGCGCCTCGCGGGTTATGGCGATAAGAAGTCGAAGCTAGGGCCCGACTTCAGCGCCGCTTGGACGGATCGCTCTGACGCGAGCGGCACGGGCTATTTCGACGCCGCAAAAAACACATACGTTCATGAAGTAATCGACTTCTGCCTGGGCGACGGAGCGAGCGAGCGAGTCGCTCTGCCGAAGGTGCTTGGCAGGGCGGAGCGCGGCGGCACGGTCTTCGGCACCACCACGGTTATCGGCGGTGGCGCCGGTGACAATGCAGGTGCGGCCAAGGGCCTCGGGCTGGCGGTTGGCGACGCGGTGGTGTCGATCGGAACCAGTGGCACGGTGTTCGCGATCGCAGAGGCGCCGGGCACAGGCGCTCCCGAGATTGCCGGTTTTGCCGATGTGGATGGGCGGTTTCTGCCACTCGCCTGCACTCTCAACGCAGCCCAAGTGCTCGACTTATTTGCCGCACAACTCGGCGTTGATTTCGTTGAGTTCGAGGCACTTGCCCTTTCGGCGCCTCCTGGCGCAGAAGGGCTGATGTTGCTGCCGTTCTTCAAGGGCGAGCGCACACCAAACCTGCCGAACGCAAAGGCGTCCTGGCACGGAGTAACCCTTACCAACTGGACGCCAGCCAACATCGCTCGTGCAGCAATAGAGGGAATCCTGCTCAGCCTTGCCAATGCTCTCGAGTTGTTCCGCCAGACTGGCCGACCAGTGACACGCGTGAAGCTCATCGGTGGAGCGGCGGCCAACGAAGCCGTTCAGCAGATTGCGGCTGGACTTTTTGGCGGCACCGTCGAATTGCCCAGCGCGGGCGAATATGTCGCTCTCGGCGCGGCCCGCCAGGCCGCGGAAGCCCTCGGTATCGACAGCGCAGGATGGCGAGTCGATTCCGAGAGCGTGTCCGCGAAAGCCTACGACCCCGCCATACTCGATCGCTTCCGGGAGCTTGTCGCTTCGATATCCCGCTAGCATCTAAGGAATTGAACAGTTCAATTTTGCGCGGGAGGGCCAAATGCCAGCGAGCATTCGCGACGTAGCAGCCGAAGCCGGTGTTTCGGTCGGCACGGTATCTAACGCGCTCAACGACCCTTCTCGCGTAGCCCCTAGAACCCTAGAACGCGTTACGGCAGCCATCGACAAACTCGGTTTCGTTCGCAACGACGCGGCTCGTCAGCTTCGCGCCGGCAAGTCGCGCGCAGTTGGCCTGATCGTATTGGACGCAACAAACCCATTCTTTGGCGAACTCGCCAAGGGAGTTGAGGCAACGGCTGGTCAGCACGGATTGAGCGTGCTGATCGCAAACTCTGACGAGAGACCGGAGCGCGAACGCGAACTCTTGAACTTATTCGAAGAGCAACGTGTGCTTGGCGTACTGATTTCACCCCTGGTGGTCGATCCGGAACCCCTGCGTAAGCTTCGCGATCGCGGCACGCCCGTGGTGCTGGTTGATATGACCAGCGAGGATAAATCGTTCTCGTCGGTTTCGGTCGATGATGTGGCCGGTGGAGACCTTGTCGTGCAACACCTTGTGGAGGGCGGTGCGAAGCGAATTGCATTCGTGGGCGGCCCGTTGATTCGCGAGCAAGTTGCAGATCGACTCTCTGGCGCTCGCAACGCAGTAGAAGCTGGCCAGGCGACTCTCGAGGTGATTGAAACGCCCGCAATGACCGTTGCGGCCGGTCGCGCGGTGGGCGAAGCTCTGCTCGAGCGCTCAACCGAAGCGATGCCCGACGCACTCTTCGCCGCCAACGACCTCGTTGCACTCGGATTGATGCAGGCGATCATCGTCGACGGCAGATTCGCGATCCCCGAGGATGTCGCAATCGTTGGCTATGACGACATCGCATACTCTGCCACGTCAATCGTGCCGTTGACTTCCGTGCGCCAATCGCCAGAACTAATCGGTTCGACAGCTCTCGGCCTGTTGCACGCCGAGGCAAACAACGGCAGCGAAGCCGTGAAGCAAATCGTGATTCAGCCAGAACTGGTCATTCGCGCTTCATCAAAGCGCTAGCACCTATCGCCCCGTGCAGGGGCGCGCCCCAGGGCCATCAATGGCGACCTCTTCACCCGGTTAAACCGAAAGGGCCCGACCGAAGTCGAGCCCTCTTGGTTAGTAACCGAAATTACTTGGTGATCTTGGTGACGGTACCGGCACCAACAGTGCGGCCACCCTCACGGATTGCGAAACGCAGACCCTCGTCCATGGCGATTGGCTGGATGAGCTCAACCGACATCTCGGTGGTGTCACCAGGCATAACCATTTCAGTGCCAGCTGGCAGGGTGATAACACCAGTTACGTCAGTGGTACGGAAGTAGAACTGTGGACGGTAGTTCGAGTAGAACGGGTTGTGACGGCCACCCTCATCCTTCGAAAGGATGTAGACGTTCGCGTCGAAGCCGGTGTGAGGCTTGATCGAACCTGGCTTGACAACAACCTGACCACGCTCAACGTCGTCACGCTTCAGACCACGGATCAGTACACCAACGTTCTCTCCGGCCTCTGCGTAGTCGAGAAGCTTGCGGAACATTTCGATACCGGTAACGGTGGTCTTCTGGGTGTCGCGGATACCAACGATTTCAACTTCATCGTTGATCTTGACCTGGCCGCGCTCAACCTTACCGGTGAGAACGGTGCCACGACCGGTGATGGTGAAGACGTCTTCGACAGGCATAAGGAATGGCTTGTCAGTGTCGCGCTCTGGCTCTGGGATGAAGGTGTCGCAAGCATCCATGAGCTTGAGAACTGCCTCGCCCCAGGTTGCGTCGCCTTCGAGAGCCTTGAGGCCCGAAACGCGTACAACAGGAGCGTCGTCGCCAGGGAACTCGTACTGGTTCAGCAGGTCGCGGATTTCAACCTCAACGAGCTCGAGGATTTCCTCGTCGTCAACCATGTCCGACTTGTTCAGTGCGACAACAATGTAAGGAACGCCAACCTGGCGAGCAAGGAGAACGTGCTCCTTGGTCTGAGGCATAGGACCGTCGGTTGCTGCTACTACGAGGATGGCACCATCCATCTGAGCTGCACCGGTGATCATGTTCTTGATGTAGTCAGCGTGACCTGGAGCGTCTACGTGTGCGTAGTGGCGCTTCTCGGTCTGATACTCAACGTGTGAGATGTTGATGGTAATACCGCGCTGCTTCTCTTCTGGAGAGTTGTCGATCTGGTCGAACGCGTACGATGCGTTGAGCGCTGGGTACTTGTCGTGAAGTACCTTGGTGATTGCCGCAGTCAGGGTGGTCTTACCGTGGTCAACGTGACCGATGGTACCGATGTTGACGTGCGGCTTAGTGCGCTCGAATTTCGCCTTAGCCATTTGGGTCCTCCTCAGGACTCGTCATTCATCATCGGGCGTGACTTTGCCCGAAGAAGTTTGTGGGTTTACAGGGTTTCTATCTTAGTTGGATTTGTAAGTAGCTGTAACTACTTACTCGCCCTTGCTCTTCTGAACGATCTCGTCAGCGACAGCCTTAGGTACCTCAGCGTAGGTTTCGAAGGTCATTGAGTAGACC
>JACCDO011163697.1_pt1 | contig 19874 bp, 18 predicted proteins | sample 7446101 | NCBI WGS metagenome assembly JACCDO01 (sample SAMN15323440, study PRJNA562643) | freshwater metagenome | isolation source: river surface water | place: USA:Blue River Watershed | collected 2017-08-16
AAAAACAGCATTAATGTCACGACAATTTTTATAAACTCGCCGGAAACTAGTGCTGCCAAAAAACTTCCTGGATTTAATCCTTGCGATTTTTTTGCCATTTCCAGTCTTGTTAGAAACAAAGCTGAGGGCAAGACGCTAATTAAACCACCTAAAAAGGCCGACTGAGTATAAACGGTTACACCTACCGGCTCCCCAAAAACTGACCAAATCACCATGCTGATTACTGTTACCAACACTTGGGCCAATATTATTTTCCAAGGGGACAAAGCGGGGTATCTTTTTGCGTTGCTTTGCTGCAGCGCAACCATTTCCGCCTTTGTCAGAACCCGATATACCTCTTCTTCAGGCTCATCCCAATCATCCGTCTCGGAAAATTGATTTTTTTGAGGAATCAATTTAGCCACGAAAGTTTAATGTGTGCAGTGCAATATGTCAAAGGATTTGGGGACATTTTTCGAGTATTTTTCAAGATTCGATGCCCAGCTTTTTTAACAAGGAATCAAGCTCGTCAAATTGACTAAACCCGATCCGGATCTCGCCCCCCTTGCCTTTGAGCTTAAATTGCACGCTTAAACCGATTAAATCTGCCATTTCTTGAGCCAAACGACGTGTGTCAGCATCCTGGCTTGCCGCCCCTCCAGACTTGGGACTTTTGGCTTTTTTGTCGCCAATCTGCCCCCCGGCGATTGCTAGGGCAGTAGACATTCTTTCTGCCTCACGAACCGAAAGCCCCTGTGCAGCAATTCTTTGGGCCAAAGCAACCTGGCTTGAGCCCGGCAGCGGCAGGAGGGCGCGGGCATGGCCCATATCAATATCTCCCGCTAGTAGCATTGCCTGGACAGGCTTTGCCAGCTGTGCCAGGCGCAATAAATTGGTGATTGCACTTCGAGACTTCCCAACTGCCTTTGCGGCTTGCTCATGGGTAAAGCCAAATTCTTCGATTAATCTTGCCAAACCTTGAGACTCTTCTAGAGGGTTTAAATCCTCACGCTGCATATTTTCGACCAAGGCCATTGCAGCAGCGGCTTGATCATCAGCACCAGATACCAAAACTGGAACTTCTTTTAGCCCCGCAATTGTCGCTGCACGAAAGCGGCGCTCGCCCGCAATAATTTCGTACTTACCAACAGAGACAAGTCTTACAAGTAGAGGTTGCATTACGCCTTGTTCGCGAATACTTTCTGCCAGCTCTTGTAAAGCACCCGCTTCCATTTTTTGACGTGGCTGATACTTGCCTGGCTGCAATGCTGAAAGCGGCAAACGATTTATTTCCGTTGAGGCATTTTCATTCTGAGTCTTTTCACCAAGCAGCGCCTCTAAGCCTCTACCTAAACCTTTTTTCTTAATTGCAACCATGAACTTTTACTTTCCTAAAAATTACATTTGCTGAATGCGTTCGATCATTTCGGCACCGAAATCTAAATACGCCTTAGCCCCTCGCGATGACTTATCAAAGGCAACCCCTGGAAGCCCGTAGGACGGGGCTTCAGCCAAGCGCACATTGCGCGGAATAATGGTCTTAAATACCTTGTCGCCAAAATGCTCTAGCAGTTGATCTGAGACTTGCTGCTGCAAAGTCATGCGCGCATCGAACATCACGCGCAATAAACCAATGATGACTAAATCTGGATTTAAATTTGCATGTACTTGTTTAATCGTATTAACTAAATCTGATAAACCCTCCAATGCAAAATACTCGCACTGCATAGGAACAATTACCCCATTGGCTGCACACAATCCATTCAAGGTTAATAAGGACAACGCAGGAGGGCAATCAATCAAGATAAAGTCGTAATCATGTGCCACCTGTGAGAGTGCATCTTTTAAGCGAGACTCGCGCGAATCGATATCAACCAACTCAATTTCGGCTCCAGCCAAATCCCGATTGGCCGGCAAGACATCGTAAGCAGAACTTTCGCAACGTTGTGCACATTCTCTCGCTGTAGCAAGTCCAATTAATACTTGGTAAACGCTTGTGTTTAAGTCTGCCTTCTCGATTCCAGAGCCCATCGTCGCATTGCCCTGAGGATCTAAGTCAACAAGCAATACACGCTGCTTGAGCCCAGCCAAGCCCGCTGCCAAATTGACGGCAGTAGTGGTTTTGCCCACGCCACCTTTTTGATTTGCAATACAGAATATTTTTGCCATAGCCGCTTTGTTATTTTGCTAAAAATTGAGGGGGAGATTTTCTCATGGGGCTCAACACCAAAAGTCGGCGTTCAACTGATAAATTGGGAATAAACAGAGCCTCATCAGCCAACAAACGCCAATCATCCTTGCAAACATCCGCCATTTCTTCATCAGCACGCTTGGCTTTCATGGCAAATACCAGTCCATCGGGCTTCAGCAGGGGCAGCGAAAGCTCTAAGAAACGTGCAAGGTTTGTAAATGCTCGCGAGATAACTGCATCAAATTGCCCAGGTTGTTGCAGCGCAACATTCTCAACTCGCTCGCTCAACACTTCAATATTTTTTAACTTCAACTTACCGCGCACATGCTGCAAAAAAGCGGTCTTTTTTCTGATAGCCTCAATTAATGTTAGGCGCCAGTCTGCCTGAATAATGGCGATCGGGATGGCTGGCAATCCGCCGCCAGACCCTAGGTCAGCAATGCGCGGGGTGGGGCTTTTTAAAAACTGTCTTAAAACTGGCAAAACTGCAATAGAATCAATGAGGTGCAGCCTTACGGAATCCGCCTGATCTTCTATGGCCGTCAAATTATGCACCTGGTTCCAACGACCCATCTCTTGCAAAAATAGCTCTAAATCTGCAATATTCGCTTCGCTTAAATTTAAGCCCAAGCCCTCAATCCCGAGCGCAAGCAAATCATCGGTCATGCCGTCTCTTGGGAGCGGCCCAACCCTTTTTTAAGATGTACCAATAGCAAGGAAAGCGCGGCTGGAGTAACCCCAGAAATTCTGCCGGCCTGGCCCAAAGTGGCCGGTTTATGTAAATTCAGCTTTTGCTGGACTTCCTTTGAAAGACCCAAAACTTGGGTGTAATCCAAGCTCTCTGGGAGAGGGTAGGTTTCGTTATGCTCTTGACGGGCAATTTCTACCGCCTGACGATCAATATACCCCTGGTACTTAACTGAGATTTCTACTTGATCACTGATTTGAGCAGCAAGTCCAAGATCGTCGTCCAAGACACCAGGCGACCAAAGGCCGCTACCCAAGGCAGTAATTGCCTCGTAAGTAACGCCTGGGCGCCTCAAAAGCTCTGCCAAACTGCACTCATGAGATAAGTCCTGGCCTAATAACTCTGAAACAAGAGGGGCCGCCTCATGCTTTGGCCCAATCCATATATCCTGCAAACGAGATGTTTCACGTGAAACAGCCTCTTGTTTTCTACAAAAGGTCTCCCAGCGAACATCATCAACCAGTCCGAGCTCTCGCCCAATAGTTGTTAGGCGCATATCCGCGTTATCTTCCCGCAAGCTCAAGCGATACTCAGCACGACTTGTAAACATGCGATAGGGCTCTTGAACCCCTCGAGTAATCAAATCGTCTACCAATACCCCAATATAGGACTCACTCCGCTTGGGCAGCCATGGCGCCTTCCCTTGAGCCGCCAAACCCGCATTAATGCCAGCAAGCATCCCTTGGGCTGCAGCCTCCTCATAGCCAGTAGTGCCGTTAATCTGGCCAGCAAAATACAGGCCGCCGATTGCTCTGGTTTCAAGGCTATGGCGCAACTGACGGGGATCAAAAAAGTCATACTCAATTGCATAACCAGGCCGAACAATGACTGCAGACTCCAGGCCTCGAATACTGCGCACTAAATCCCACTGCACATCAAAAGGCAGGCTAGTAGAAATACCGTTGGGATAAAACTCGTTTGTGGTGAGCCCCTCGGGCTCTAAAAAGATCTGATGGCTGTTGCGGGAAGCAAAGCGATGAATTTTGTCCTCAATAGAAGGGCAGTAACGTGGTCCAACCCCTTCAATCACACCGGTATACATCGGCGAGCGGTCTAAACCACCTCGAATAATGTCGTGCGTCTTCTCGTTAGTGTGGGATATCCAGCAAGGAACCTGCCTTGGATGTTGTTCTGGCCGACCCAAATATGAAAAAACTGGAACCGGATCTAAGTCCCCGGGCTGCTCTAGCATCACCGAAAAATCAATGGTCCGACCATCAATACGAGGCGGCGTTCCTGTTTTAAGCCTTCCTTGTGGGAGCTTTAACTCTTTCAAACGAGCCGATAATGACACTGATGCCGGATCGCCAGCGCGACCTCCTGCATGGTTATTTAATCCTACGTGAATTTTTCCATCCAAAAAGGTTCCGGCGGTCAAAACGACCTTCTGAGCCGAAAACTCCAAACCCATTTGCGTGACAACGCCCTGAACTTCATCGCCCTTAACCAAAAGATCGTCCACTGCAGCTTGGAATAGGGTGAGGTTTTCTTGATTTTCTAAACGGCGTCGAATAGCTGCTTTATAAAGAATACGGTCGCCCTGAGCCCGAGTTGCCCTAACAGCCGGGCCTTTGCTCGAATTTAGTATCCGAAACTGAATTCCAGCCTCATCAGTGGCCGCGGCCATGGCGCCGCCCATGGCGTCGATTTCTTTAACTAGGTGGCCCTTGCCAATACCCCCAATAGAAGGGTTGCAGCTCATTGCCCCCAAATTTTCAATGCTATGGGTAATTAATAGGGTATCGCATCCCATGCGTGCTGATGCAAGAGCGGCCTCTGTCCCAGCGTGACCGCCACCCACAACAATGACATCGAAATTTTTTGAATACCGCATGATTTGCCTCAGATAGGGCGATGATCATAGCATTTTGTTTGTTTCACGTGAAACAAAAACGGTAAAAAATATAGTCTTGGTGATAGACTTATTTGTAAATCATTGATTTAATTGAGAAAATAAGCATTCCAGGCTGACTTTGTAATCAGCACACATACAATTACAAGGAATGCTTTTCTCACAAATGCGCTTCCATGCTTAATGGCTAGTCGGCTGCCAAATTGACTACCAACAATATTGGCAATCATCATGGCAAGCCCTAGGGGCCAATCAATATGACCCAAGCTCGCCAACATGAGAATTGCTGCAAAATTCGTTGCCACATTTACCAACTTGGTTGCAGCAGAGGCGTGCAAAAAGTCAAAGCCAAAAAACCGCACAAAGCCAAAAAGCAAAAAGCTTCCAGTACCTGGGCCAAAAAATCCATCATAGAAGCCAATGGTGAGGCCGAGTATCACGCCTTTAATTTGCTGATAACGGCTAACGTCTTTGGGGGCGTGCACCTCACCAAGTGATGGCTGAAACCAGGTATAGAGCAAAAGAAAAAGCAAAACGAATGGCAACGCCTTGCGAAGTGGCTCTGCTGGGAAATTGCTTACGGCATTGGCCCCAAGAAGCGAACCTATAAAACCCGCAGCAATCGCAGGACCAACAACCGCCCAGGGAAGGGATACATGGCGTAAATATTTACGGGCAGCATTGATGGTTCCTCCAACAGCAGAAACTTTGTTAGTCGCAAGCAAGGTTGCCGGAGGCGCATCAGGGTAGGCGGCAAATAAAGCAGGAACCTGAATCAGGCCGCCGCCGCCGGCTACCGCATCCACAAGTCCTGCAAAAAAGGCCATCGCCAAAAGCAATGGCCAGATATAAATTGAAAATTCGATGAGAGTCTCTTTTAATTAAATGGTTGTGGCGCAATTAAAAATTTGCGCCACATAAAACCCAATAATAAAAGGAAAAGGAAAGGCTAGTTTTTGTTTTTGAAGTGCGCAGCGATTTCACCAACAACGCCACGACGGAAAGCTAAGACGCAAATTACAAAAATAAATCCGGTTGCAATCGTGCTCCATGATCCGATGTTGGCCAAGTAATTTTGCAATCCAACAACGATACCGGCGCCAACCACTGGTCCCAAAATAGTTCCCATGCCACCAAGTAAAGTCATCAAGACCACTTCGCCCGACATATGCCAATGAACATCAGTCAATGTAGCCAACTGGAAGACTAAGGATTTCATTGATCCAGCCAAACCTGAGAGCGCAGCTGAAAGTACAAACGAAATAAGCTTGAAGCGATCAACGTCATAGCCAAGAGAAATCGCACGCGGCTCATTTTCACGAATGGCTTTTAGCACCTGGCCGAATGGCGAATGGACTGCGCGCATGATGACTGCAAAACCAAACAAGAAGACGACCAATACAAAGTAATACATTGCAACATCATTTTTAAGGTCGATGAAGCCAAACAAATCTCCACGTGGCACACCTTGAATGCCATCTTCACCACCGGTGTAAGGTAGTTGCACAGCCAAAAAATACACCATTTGCGAAAGCGCCAAAGTCACCATCGCAAAGTAAATACCCTGGCGACGAATGGCCAAAGAGCCGATTAGGAAACCCAGAACTCCTGAGCCAAAAACACCCAAGATGATTCCAAGCTCTGGGGAGAGGCCGGCCTCTTTGCAAAAGTAAGCCGTAATGTAAGCGGAGGTTCCAAAGAATGCAGCATGGCCGAAAGACAAAAGTCCTGTGAAGCCAAGCAATAAATTGAACGCGCATGCGAAGAGGGCAAAACACAAAACCTTCATTGCAAAAACTAAATAGATGAAGTTTTGAAAAGGCAATAGCAAGGCAATGAGCACCAAGATGCCGTAAAGTAATTTTGTATTTGAATTCATGATTATTTCTCCCGCCCAAATAGCCCGGCAGGACGAATCAATAGAACAATTGCCATAATCACAAAAATTACAACGCCAGATGCTTCTGGGTAAAACACTTTTGTTAAACCCTCAATAAGGCCCAGGGCGAGACCAGTCAAAATGGCGCCCATAATTGAACCCATACCGCCAATCACAACTACGGCAAAAACAACGATGATGAGATTTGAGCCCATCAATGGATTAACTTGAAAAATAGGGGCGGCTAAGACGCCTGCAAAACCCGCAAGACCTACGCCATAGGCGTAAGCCAAAGAAATCATCAAGGGAACGTTAATACCAAAAGCTTGTAGCAATTTTGGGTTTTCAGTTCCAGCACGCAAATAAGCGCCCAACTTCGTTCTTTCAATCACATACCAGGTGGAGAAACAAACGACTAGGGAGATAGCGACTACCCATACGCGATACTTCGGCAAAATGATGCCAATGGACTCTAGAGAAATGGCGCCCTGCAGAGCCTCTGGTGCCGAATAGCTCTCGCCAGAAATTCCGTACCAGTGACGGAACATGCCTTCAATAATTAATGCCAGGCCAAAGGTCAATAACAAACCATACAAGTGGTCTAAGTGATAAAGCCGACGCAGCATCGTGCGCTCCAAAATCAATCCAAATCCAGCCATCACTAAGGGCACAACAATTAAAGCAAACCAATAGTTAACCGATAGCTCTGGAAAGCCAAACCATTGGCTAATTTGGGTTAAGCCGATCCACGCAATAAAAGCACCCATGGTGTACTGAGCACCATGCGCAAAATTGATGATGTTGAGAAGGCCAAAAATAATGGCCAATCCCAAACTCAATATGGCATAAAACGAGCCATTAATAAGCCCCACCAAGAGCTGGGCTACCAGCGCTTGAGGGGTAATTCCAAGAAGTTCAAACATGCTTAATAGGGATCAATTACTTGTTAGTAACCAGCTTGCATCGTGACAATGAAAGTGGTTGTGTTGCTTCAGCAGCAGGAATCACCGCACGAATGTTGTAATAGTCCCATGGGCTTGTAGACTCGGAAGGTTTTTTCACTTCAAGCAAATACATGTCGTGTTCAAACTTACCGTCAGCACGAATCTTGCCTTTGAAGAGGCCGTCATCAATGTTTGTAGACTTCAGTGCTTTCATTACTGCCTGAGTGTCATCAGTGCCAGCCTTTTGTACGGCATTTAAGTAAGCGAGAACAGATGAGTAAACGCCTGCCTGAACGCTAGATGGCATGCGCTTGTGCTGCAAGATAAAGCGTTTTGCAAAAGCACGGGTCTTGTCATCCTTATCCCAGTAGAAGCCCTCTGTGAGGTACATGCCTTGAGCTGCATTCAAACCCAAAGAGTGAACGTCAGTAATAAACATTAACAAAGGAACTACGGTTTGTTTTTTGTTGATACCGAATTCGGAAGCTTGCTTAACGCTGTTAATAGTGTCTTGTCCGGCATTTGCCAAGGCAACCACATCCGCCCCACTAGCCTGTGCCTTCAAGAGATAAGATGAAAAATCGCTATTAGGAAATGGGTGCTTACTTGTTCCTAAGACCTTACCACCGTTAGCTGTAAGAACATTGGTGGCATCTTTCTCTAAAGCAGCGCCGAAGGCGTAGTCAGCAGTCAGGAAGTACCAATTCTTTTTGCCCTGCTTTACAACCGCCTTAGCTGTACCGTTTGAGAGCGCATAGGTGTCATATGTCCAATGAACGTTGTTAGCTGTACATTTTTCATTGGTAATTGGCAAAGAAGCCGCGCCAGAAACCAAAGTAATCTTGTTCTTTTGCTCAGCTACTTCCATAACAGCAAGGGCTACGTTGGTTGAAACTAATTCAACAATGACATCAACACCATCTTTGTCATACCATTCGCGCGCTTTATTCGCTGCAATATCAGCCTTGTTTTGGTGATCTGCGCTAACCAGCTCGATCTTCTTTCCAATAACCGTGCCATCTTTTGAAAAGTCGGCAATCGCCATCTTTGCCGCAATTACTGCACCAGGTCCAGCCAAGTCAGAGTAGATTGAAGAAAGGTCAGTTAAAACACCAATCTTAATAACATCGCCGCTTACCTTGGGCGCACTTTGTGCAAACACTGGGTTTGAACCAAACATGGTCGCCGCAACCAGACAAGCGGTTATTTGCTTTAACTTCATTCCTATCTCCTATAGAAAACTACTAAACACCAAGATACTCATTTAATAAAGCCGCCTTTTGAGCAAGCTCGTTTTGATTCACAACTTCAACTACATTTCCGTGCTCAACAACATAATGACGGTCCGCAAGCGGGGCGGCAAAACGAAAGTTTTGTTCAACCAATACGATTGTGAAGCCTTTATTGCGAAGGCTGGTGACTACCTCACCTAACTTTTGGACAATAACCGGCGCCAAACCTTCTGTAATCTCATCAAGCAATAGAAGTTTTGCACCCGTTCTTAAGATTCGCGCCATCGCAAGCATTTGTTGCTCGCCACCCGACAAACGCGTTCCCGGACTACCCCTTCTCTCGTAGAGGTTGGGGAACATTTCGTAAATCTCATCTAAACCCATGCCGCCAGGAGCAATCTCTGGCAAAAGCAATAAATTTTCCTCGGTGCTTAAGCTCCCAAAAATTCCACGCTCTTCAGGGCAATACCCAACGCCAAGCCTAGCTATTTTGTAGGTAGGCATGTCTATCGTCTCTGTACCGTAGACCTGAACCGAGCCAGTCCTCTTGCTAGTTAAACCCAAAATCGTTTTTAAGATCGTGCTACGTCCGGCGCCATTTCTTCCTAATAAAGTGACAACCTCGCCATCACGAACGGCAAAATTAACGCCGTGGAGAATATGTGACTCGCCATACCAAGACTCTAAATTTTTTACCTCTAAGGCCATATTACTCATAGAGTGTCATTCCCATGGCTACCCATATAGGCCTCTACAACCAACGGATTGTTAGAAACCTCATGGTAAGAGCCTTCCGCCAAAACGGACCCTCTTTGTAAAACAGTAATGCGGTCGGCGATAGATGCAACCACCTTCATATTGTGCTCAACCATAAGAATGGTGCGCCCCTTAGCAACCCGGTCAATTAACTCGGTCACGCGCTCTACGTCCTCATGCCCCATACCCTGAGTGGGCTCATCCAACAACATTAATTCGGGCTCCATTGCCAAGGTTGTCGCAATTTCAAGCGCCCTTTTGCGGCCGTATGCCAAATTAAGGGTTTCTTCGTTTGCAAAACCCTCAAGCCCCACCTCGTGCAAAAGCTCCATTGCACGCTCGTTAAGAACATTCAAGGAGCTGCCAGACTTCCAGAAATGGAACTCTGTACCCAATCCTCGCTGCAGTGCAACACGAACATTTTCTATCACCGTCAGGTGCGGAAAAACAGCCGAAATCTGGAAGGACCGAATGATGCCTCGTCTAGCAATTTGGGCCGGGGCCTCACTGGTAATGTCTAAGCCATTAAAGAGAATCTGGCCCGTGGTGGGCTCTAAGAATTTTGTTAAAAGATTAAAGCAGGTTGTTTTTCCAGCCCCGTTAGGCCCAATGAGAGCGTGGATAGTTCCCCGGGTGACATCTAGATTCACATCGGTTACCGCAGAAAATCCCTTGAAAGATTTCCCCAGGTCAATTGTTTTTAATATCGTTTCTTGCAATCTCATACCCTCTACCCCCAATCGGGGCAAGACATTGAGCATAACCCAAGATAGGCGCAGTATGTATAGCAATAACCCTAAAAGTACGGACCTAACTCACTAACTTGTTTGCTTTGTTTTAATAAATTGTTGAATTGCGCTTCGTGCCACCTCATCCAACACATCAACCGGCACTCGTTGTGCACCCTGAACAATCATGAGTGCATAGGGCTTAGCAAGCGCAGACGCCTCTAGACACAGGCGCAACTCCTCACCTTCAGCTGGAGACTGACTACGCCAATAGTTAATGGCAGCTTCTAGTTCTTGGATGGTGACGTACAACATACTGAATCAAGATACGTCGTTTTACTTAGCCGCCAGCATAGTGCCACGACATTTTTTAGCGCCGCAACGACACTGGTAATCCTTCTTCATTTGCTTAGTAATACGGCCCTCAATATCAAGTGAATAGTCATAGAACAACTCTTCCCCAACTTTTAATGCGCGCTTTGCATAGATAAAGACGCGGGGCTTGCCGTTAAAGCTATCTTCACGAGTTTCACAACTTGGCTTGCAAGAGTGATTAATCCATCGAGCAGCATTGCCACCATATTTCGCATCAATCACCCGCCCATCATCCAAGGAAAAATAGAAGGTGTGGTTCGGGTCTTTTGGGTCATGTGGATGCCGCTTTTCTGCCAACTTCCAACTAATGCGCTCGCCCTTGTATTCAATAATCGCCTGACCCTTTTTAATGGGTTTGGCAACAAAAACCCCTTTGCCATGGATCGGTGAAGATTTAACAACAATAGAGGAACGATCCACCTTGGGTGGTTTTGTTTTTTTTGATGTCATAAATTAAACGTCTAGGTTGCGTGCAATGAGCGCGTTCTTTTCAATAAACGCACGGCGAGGCTCTACCTCATCCCCCATTAGTGTTGTAAAGACTTGATCTGCAGCAATCGCATCCTCAATTTTTACTTGCAATAGGGTACGCGAGCTAGCATCCATCGTGGTCTCCCACAGCTGCGATGGATTCATCTCTCCAAGACCCTTATAGCGCTGACGACTTAGAACGCGCTCAGCCTCAGATAGAAGCCAAGCAAAGGCAGCCCTAAAGTCATTGATCGTTTGTTCCTTCTGATTTTTATCGGGGTCGCCGCGTCGTACTTTTGAACCGGGTAACACCTTGCCAGATAAAACGGCCGCAGCATTGGCTAGGCTTTGATAGTCATCGCTGTGAACAAAGTCAGAGTTAATTGAAGACAACTTTAAGTTTCCATGGATGCGGCGTGATAACAACAATCTAAAGCGCTCTGTGCGATCCTCTTTTTGAACAATGATTTCTGGCGGGAGGGCTAGAGGGTTTAAAGAATCTGCTAAGGCTTTTCTCAATCGATCAGCTGAATCATTGGCAGATGCTTCTGTGTCTAGATTTAATTGGGTGCCTGATGCAATAGCTCTTAGAGCATCTTCATCTATTGTTCTCGACAAACGATCAACAATAGATTGGATTACTTGATAGTGTTTAGCCAACTCATTTAAGGCCGCGCCTTCAACAATTTCCCCGCCCGGAGTTTGTAGGGAGGCTGTTTCTAATGCGATTTTTAGGAGTAGTTGGTTTAACTCTGCATCATCCTTAATGTATTGCTCGCTCTTGCCAAACTTCACCTTGTATAGCGGGGGCTGAGCAATATAAATATGGCCGCGCTCAATTAACTCAGGCATCTGTCTATAGAAGAAGGTTAATAGTAGGGTGCGGATGTGACTGCCGTCTACGTCGGCATCAGTCATGATGATAATGCGGTGATAGCGCAACTTGTCAGCTTTATATTCTTCGATACCAATACCGGTACCCAAAACCGTAATTAAGGTGACAACCTCTTGGCTTGCCAACATTTTGTCAAAGCGTGCCTTTTCCACGTTCAAAATTTTTCCTTTTAAAGGAAGAATTGCTTGGAAGCGGCGATCGCGACCCTGCTTAGCCGAACCGCCAGCGGAGTCACCCTCAACAATAAATAATTCTGATTTGGTTGGATCTTTTTCTTGGCAATCAGCCAGCTTACCTGGCAAACCCAACCCATCTAGAACGCCCTTACGTCTCGTCATGTCGCGGGCTTTACGAGCAGCCTCACGCGCACGTGCAGCATCAACAATTTTGCCGCACAAAATTTTGGCGTCCGCTGGTCGTTCTTGTAAATAAGCGCTGAGTGCTTCAGCAACAATTTCTTCTACAGGACCACGAACCTCACTGGAAACTAACTTGTCTTTAGTTTGACTAGAAAATTTTGGCTCTGGCACCTTTACTGATAACACGCATGCCAAACCCTCACGCATATCATCACCGGAGATTTCAACCTTAGCTTTTTTCGCAACTTCATTCTCATCAATATATTTATTGATAACGCGCGTCATTGCTGCGCGTAAACCTGTTAAGTGCGTCCCGCCATCGCGCTGTGGAATGTTGTTGGTGAAACAAAGCACTTGCTCACTAAAGCTGTCGTTCCACTGCATAGATACTTCGGCAGTAATTTGGCCACCCAGGTCAGATGGGCGAATGCCTTCAGCGTAAAAAATATTAGGATGTAAAACATTTTTGTTTTGGTTGATATATTCAACAAACCCTTTAACACCACCAGAAAACGCAAAGTCTTCTTCTTGACCAGAACGTTGATCAATCAGCTTAATGTGCACGCCGTTGTTTAAGAAAGAAAGTTCGCGAATGCGTTTTACGAGAATTTCATAATGAAATTCCACATTACCAAAGATAGTATCGTCCGCTAAAAAATGAACCTCTGTTCCCGACAGTTCTGTATCACCAGTAACTGTAATAGGAGATGTAATAACACCATTCTCATCTTGAATATTGCGGTTTTGAATGACGCCGCGCGCAAACTCCATGTAATGCGCTTTACCGTCCCGGCGAATAGTTAACTTCAACCACTTAGATAATGCGTTTACGCAACTAACGCCTACACCATGCAGGCCACCTGAAACTTTATAACTGTTTTGGTCAAACTTTCCACCCGCATGCAACTCTGTCATCACAATTTCTGCGGCACTTCGCTTGGGCTCGTGCTTATCGTCATACTTAATGCCAGTTGGAACACCGCGCCCATTGTCAACAATAGATATTGAGTTATCAGTATGAATAACCACCGTAATCTCTGAGCAATACCCCGCTAAAGCTTCATCAATGGAGTTATCCAAAACCTCGAATACCAGATGGTGTAAGCCTGTTCCATCAGAGGTGTCTCCAATGTACATCCCAGGACGTTTACGAACAGCTTCAAGACCCTCTAAGATTTGAATCGATGCAGCGCCGTACTGCTCTACTACTTTTTTTTCTTCAGTCATTTTTTTCTAAATTAAATACGCATTGGCATCACAACATACTTAAAATTCTCTGAGCCAGGCAGAGTAATTACAGCACTGCTGTTTGCATCACCCAAACTAATTTGAATTTTGTCATTCTTTAAGTTTGATAAAACATCAAGTAAGTAACTTACGTTAAAACCAATTTCTACTGCATCGCCACCATATTCAACTTCAATCTCTTCTTGCGCCTCTTCCTGCTCAGCGTTAGTTGATTGAACGGTGATGCGGTTGTTGGACAAAGAAAAACGTACGCCCTTAAATTTATCCGTGGTCAAAATGGCTGCGCGCTGGAGTGCAGCCTGCAATAAATCGCGACCCACCATTAAGGAATTTTTTTGCCCTTTCGGAATCACTCTTTGGAAATCAGGAAACTTGCCTTCAACCAGTTTTGAGATTAACTCGATATCTCCAAAACTGAATTTCACTTGGTTAGCAGTCAAACTAATTTCCAAAGGCTCATCCGAGTCCTCAAGTAAATGTTGGCACTCTAAGATGGTTTTACGAGGAATAATAATTTCTTGTCTTTCACCAGACCCTGAGGGTGCAGCGTCTAACTCCACTCGAGAATAGGCCAGGCGGTGCCCATCGGTTGCTACTGCAACAACCTCTTTACCTTCTACAACTAACAACATGCCATTCAAGTAATAGCGAATGTCTTGTTGAGCCATAGAAAAATGAACTTGGCTAATGAGTTGGCGAAAGCTTTTTTGCGACATCTTCCACGCAGCAGTGACTTCACCAACACTCTGCATTACCGGAAACTCTGTTGCAGAAAGTGTTTGTAAAGAAAAGCGGCTTTTGCCACTCTGGACAACCATACGGTTGTCTTTAAGATTTAAGGACACAGGACCCTCAGGTAAAGCCCTCAAAATATCCAATAATTTTCTTGCTGCAACCGTGGTGGTTACGTCTTCAGTACCAACACCAAAATTTGCGTTAGTTGTAATTTGGATTTCAATATCTGTTGATACAAACGAAACCTTTTCACCACTTTTTTTAAATAGCAAATTGGCTAAGATTGGCAATGTATGTCGACGTTCAACAATTCCACTAACAACCTGAAGGGGTTTTAGTAGGCTATCGCGAGAAGTGTTAACGAGTTGCATTGCTTTTAAATCCTTGTATATATCTTATTAGTAGTAGTAGTAAGGCTTCTAATTTCGGTGGATAAGTCAAAAACCTTATATAAAACAACACATTAAAGACCAAAAAACTTGTGGAAAACTTCTGTATAAGCACTGAATAAATCGGGGATAACTTTTATTCAACACCCTATTTTTGCATGAAGTGGGGACTGTCCACAATTTATCCACACACAATCCCCAAACTTATCCCTAGGGTTGTCCACAAGCTTATCCACAGGGTAAAAACTAAGATTTTAAAGTTTGCTCAATTACATGAATTTCATGGTTGAGTTGGCTGTCGTGAGAACGCTCTTCCCCAATCTTTCGAACTGCATGTAAAACGGTTGTGTGGTCTCGTCCACCAAACAATTCCCCAATTTCAGGGAGGCTTTTTTGGGTCAACTCTTTGGCCATAAACATAGCAATTTGTCTGGGTCGTGCGATATTAGCAGGGCGCTTTTTGGAGTACATATCAGCCACCTTAATGCTATAAAAGTCTGCGACCGACTTTTGAATATTTTCGACAGAAATCTGACGATTTTGGATCGAAAGCAGGTCTTTTAAAGCTGTTCTGGCAACCTCAATAGTCACCTCGCGCCCATGAAAGCGAACGAAGGCAAGAATTTTACGAAGTGCACCCTCAAGTTCCCTCACGTTTGAACGCAAATGCTTGGCAACAAAAAATGCCACATCCTCACTCATTGGGATGCCTTCGCTAATCGCCTTCTTCATCAAAATAGCCACCCGCATTTCAAGCTCAGGAGGCTCAATGGCAACAGTTAGGCCGGAATCAAAGCGTGAAATGAGTCGATCATCAATTCCCGCCATTTCTTTGGGATAGGTGTCGCTGGTAATAATGACCTGAGATTTATTGCTTAAAAGAGCCTCAAAGGCATAGAAAAACTCTTCTTGAGTTCTAGATTTGCCGCTAAAAAACTGAATATCGTCAATTAACAATAGATCCAACGAGTGGTAGTAGCGCTTAAAGCGATCAAATGCCTTTTGTTGGTAGGCTCGCACTACATCTGAGACGTACTGCTCAGCATGTATATAGCGAATTCGGGCGTTTGGCTTTTCTTTTAAGAGGTGATTACCAATTGCATGAATAAGATGGGTTTTGCCCAGGCCCACCCCACCATATAAAAACATTGGGTTATAGGATGTGCCCGGGTTGTGTGCAACCTGGATAGATGCAGCCCTTGCCAATTGGTTTGCTTTGCCGGTAACAAAAGTCTCAAAAGTGAGATTTGGATTTAATTTGGAATGGTCCTCAATTTCGAAGGATTGTTCCTCAACTAGATTGGCTGCTTCGAGTTCTATATCGGGATTATTTTCAGGGCTTACTAGCTCAATTGAGGGCGCTGGCTTTGCAGGCGCAGGACTTGCGCCCTCAACATCTAGTACAAAATTGATATTAATTGCTTGATCAAAATACTGGGAGGCCAATTCTTGGAATCGATCCGCAAACGTTTTTTTAATCCAATCAAGCTTAAATCTGTTGGGAGCGCCTATAGTTAGTAAACGCTCACTATCATCAAATGATAGGAAAACTAGGGGCTGTATCCAAGTTTTAAATTGCTGGGGCGATAGTTCGCGAGATAGGACGCCAATAGCGCTATCCCAAAAACCCAGGGGGCTGGTTGAATTCAAGGTGGGGGGATTTTGTAAGTTGCTCATATTTTTGGAGGATCCATTGTAGCTAGATGGCAAAGTTATCCACAAGCTAGAAAAACGTGGAAAAGCTGTGGATAACTTGTGTATAAAGCTAAAAATACCTTTTAAATTAAGGTGTTAAGGAAAAATCCTACAAAAATAGAGAAAAACACCTACATATTCATCGGGATAGATTGACCTTTTGCTCCGCAACAAGGAAAATAATTGGTTTTCCCCAGGATCTATCATGAAAAGAACATACCAACCCTCAGTAACACGCCGCAAACGTACCCACGGTTTTCGTATTCGCATGAAAACAAAGAGTGGACGCGCAGTATTAAATGCACGCCGCGCCAAAGGCCGCAAACGTTTGGCTGTTTAAATTAGCCGTTGAACAGCACTAGGATTTCTGAGTTATTAAAAACACGCCCTAAGACAAGTTTGTATTGGGGCATGTATTTGTTGTCGGCTGAAGAAAATCAAAAGCCGGATTTAGGAATTGCCGTTGCAAAAAAACTGGCTAAACGAGCGGTAGATCGTAATCGCTTAAAGCGAATGATTCGTGAATTGGTTTGGGCGGCCCAAGCCACTACTTTAAAAAGTGATGTGGTGGTGAAGTTAAAGAAGCCAATTGGGCGAGAAACTCGCGGCAGATTAAGAAAAAAAGAGAAGGATCTGCTGCGCCAACAAATAGCAGGAATGATCTAAATTGCGAGTTTTAAATCAAGCTGCCATTAAGTTGCTTAGGCTCTATCAAATGGTGTTGAGCCCCCATCTCGGAATGCACTGCAAGTACGTTCCAAGTTGCTCCCAATATGCCTGCGATTGTTTCACTCATTACGGCTTTATCAAGGGCTTAGGCCTAAGTACATGGCGTATTTTGCGTTGTAACCCTCTGTCACATGGCGGTTATGATCCTGCTGTAAAAGAAACATCTCAATAATTTAAGTGAACGCAAATGGATTTTAAAAAAACAATTCTTTGGGCCGTGTTTTCAATGTCGGGCCTCATGCTCTACAACAACTGGCAAGTTCACGAGGGAAAACCATCTTTATTTGGCGGCGTACCTGCGACAGCCCCTGTTTCAGCTGAAAAGCCTGCTGCAGTAAATAAGGCTGATGTACCTAAACAAGTTTCAGGCGCGCCAGCGCCAGCGACAGGCCAAGCTCCTGCAGCCAGTACAGGCGTAGTTGAGTCTGCAGAAAAATTCGTACTACAAAACGATGTGTTGGTATTGGAGATTAGTTCAAGCGGCGGTAATGTCATTGATGCAAAACTACTGAAGTCTTTGACCGCAGAAAACAAACCGGTCGAATTATTTCAGTACACGCCAACACATAAATACTTTGCCCGTTCAGGACTGATTGCACTTAATAATGCCGATCTTCCAAATCACACCAGTACTTTTAAATTAATTCAGTCTGGAAAAGATGGTTCTGGCAGACCATTTATCGTTGTGGCAAGCGAGCGCAGTGGCGTTAAGCTGGAGAAGACATTTATTCTCAACCCAGGCAGCTATGTGGTTGATGTTGGCCATCGTGTAACGCAAGCAACAGCGAACCCTACACCCTTGGTTCTTTACACAGAGATCGTGCGCGATGGAAGCCAAGAGCAAAAAATTGGACCATTTGACGGCGCATTTTCTGCAAGTACATTTACTGGCCCAGCTGCATACACCGATAAAGAAAAGTTTAATAAGCTTGAGTTCACGGCGATTGATAAAAATAAAATTACTATCCCTACTCAAGTTCCAGCAGGAGATCCAGCCTGGATCGCAATGGTTCAACACTATTTTGCTAGCGCATGGATTCCAGGTGACAAGTTTGCGCGCGATATTTATGCCGGAAAGATAGACAACGGCTTGTACCGTATCGGCATGCAAATCCCGCTTGGTGATATTGCGCCGGGAGCTACTTCAGTAGAAAAAACCCGCTTATTTGTTGGGCCCCAAGAAGAAAGCGTTTTAGAAACGATTGCCCCAGGCTTTGAGCTCTTAAAAGACTACGGCTATCTCACGATCTTGGCTAAGCCAATTTTCTGGTTGCTAGAAAAAATTCATGGCTATGTTGGCAACTGGGGTTGGGCAATTATTCTTTTGACCATTTTGATTAAGTTGGTGTTCTTCCCGCTTTCAGCTGCAAGCTATAAGTCAATGGCTCGCATGAAGGAAGTTCAGCCGCGCCTTATGGCAATGAGAGAGCAATATAAGGGTGAGCCTCAAAAGCTAAATCAGGCGATGATGGAAATGTATCGCAAAGAGAAAATCAATCCATTGGGCGGTTGCTTGCCAGTGCTAATTCAAATCCCGGTATTTATTTCCCTTTACTGGGTGCTCTTGTCCTCTGTAGAAATGCGCGGAGCCCCTTGGGTCTTGTGGATTCACGATCTATCTGTGCCTGACCCGTACTACATCCTGCCACTCATCATGGCTGTGTCGATGTTTGTACAAACCAAACTAAATCCAACCCCGCCAGACCCTATACAGGCTAAGGTGATGCTGTATATGCCGATCATTTTCTCGGTAATGTTCTTTTTCTTCCCCGCAGGCTTGGTTCTCTACTGGGTAGTTAATAACTTGTTGTCTATTGCCCAGCAATGGCAGATTAACCAGATGTTTGGAAAAAAACACGCCAAGTAAGTTGTTGATGGCATAAATATTGAATGGAAAGCGCACAGCAATGATGACAAGACAATTGCCCATCATTGCTGTAGCAAGTGCACCAGGTAAGGCCGGTGTTGGTGTAGTTCGCATCAGCGGAAAAAACTTAAAAGCCATTATTCAGGCGCTATTTCAAAAAGCGCTGATCCCAAGACAGGCCAATTTACTGACTTTGCGGGACTCCGATGGTCAGGCAATCGACCAACTCATCGCAATTTATTTTTCAGCCCCCGCCTCTTTTACCGGCGAGGATGTACTTGAGCTGCAATGCCATGGAGGCCCCCAGCTGCTTGAGTTGGTTATGAAGCGCTGTCTTGAGCTTGGAAAAAATGAAGGTCTCGTGATTGCAGAGCCGGGCGAGTTTTCATTGCGCGCCTACCTTAACAATAAGATCGACCTAGCGCAGGCCGAAGCGATTGCAGACTTGATTGACGCGCAAAGTGAGGCTGCGGTTCTTGGCGCCGCTCGGTCTTTACAGGGTACATTTTCAGACGACATTAATGCCTTGATTGAAGAGATTACCCAGCTGCGCATATTGGTAGAGTCGACCCTCGATTTCCCCGAAGAAGAAATTGAATTTTTAGAAAACGCACAAGCCAAACAACGCCTATTGGCAGTAAAGACAAAACTACAAACTCTTCGATCGGGTGCTAAACAGGGCAAGATTTTGCGCGACGGTATTCAGCTTGTTTTAGTGGGCGCCCCTAACGTGGGTAAAAGTTCTCTTTTGAACCGTCTTGCGGGAGAAGAGGTGGCGATTGTTACCCCAATTGCTGGAACC
>JACCDO010076984.1_pt1 | contig 19871 bp, 16 predicted proteins | sample 7446101 | NCBI WGS metagenome assembly JACCDO01 (sample SAMN15323440, study PRJNA562643) | freshwater metagenome | isolation source: river surface water | place: USA:Blue River Watershed | collected 2017-08-16
AATTATAATGATACTGATATTGTTGTTAAATATGGTCGCACTGAAGATTTAGAACGCAGAACAACAGAACATAATAATGATTATGGTAGATTAGAAAATGTAGAATTAAGATTAATGATGTATTCATTTGTAGATTCATCATATGCAAGTGATGCTGAAAATGATATAGCTAATTTTTATAATTATTCAAAATATAAATATGAAGTAGATAATAGAAATGAAATTGCAATTATTCCAAAAGATAAATTAGATATTGTTAAAAAAGAATATGAAAAAATTCGTAAAATTTATGCAGGATCATTAAAAGAATTATTAAATGAAATTGAAAGACTTAAAAGTGAAAATGATAAACTTAATTTACAACATCAAATTAATATTCAAAAATTAGAACATTCACTTGAACTTCAAAAAGAAAAGTATGAAAATGAAATACTTAAAAGAGATTTTGAAATATATAAATTGAAACATAAATAAATATTGATTATTAAAGATATAATTAATATAAATATTATTATAATAATAAATGACTGATACTATTATTCAAAAATTAATAGTAAATCGTATACCATTTAATAAAAAGTTTAAAAAAGATAATATTCTATTAGTTCCTGGAGGTGTTATTAAAATTAAAAATATGCAATCTATTAAAAACAATGCAGATATTGAATTAACTATTAAACAAATGCAACATTTAGAATCTAAATACAAACATTTAGGTTCTATTTATTTGTATATGGATAATATTGATGAAAATACTTTTCAAACATTTTGTAATTTAGTAAATCCTCATTTTAATGGAACTATTTGTTATACAACAGAACAAATTATAATTCAAGATTATTGTTATGCAATTAAAATGTGTGGTGCTATTTGGACATTAATAACTTTATTTGAAGTTTATTATCCTATATTTCAAAATAAATCTATTTTAGTAACATATGATACATATAAAAGATCAATTATTATTATGACCGATGAAGAATTAGAATTATTACATAAATATAATATTCAATTAGTAGATAATTTGCAAAATAATTTGCATAATATATGTTATATAACTCAAAATACATTTGAAGATCGTGAATTATTTACATTTTTAATTAAATATGTTCCATTAAATGGTGGTAATAGATCTCCTTATAGAGTTATTGAAGGATTAACTACTGTATGTCCAAATTGTCAACATATAGTATATGTTGATAATATGATAATTAGAAAACATAAAAATGAATTGTGTTATCTTCGCTAACAGAATTATAAAAAAGAATCTTTGATTATTTTTTTATATTTGTTTATAATAATTGATTCCATTGATTATTATTTGGTAAAATATCTTGATCTAACATTTTAATTGAACATTTTTCAGGTGTGCATTCATAACTACATATTTTATTTAATTCAGGATTACTATTATTTGTTTCTACAATCATATTATTTGCTATTATAAAATCAGTAAAATAATTATCAACTTCAAAATGATAAAATTTAACAATTGATGTTTCATTTATTTTAATAACATTTTCATTATTAGCATGAACTGGGTGATGAAAAGCACCATTATAATAAACAGCATGAGCTAGTGATAAATATAAATCTTCATTAGGTATATTTATTCCAAAGCTATCTTTTTTAATTACATATAATTCATCATTTGAAACAATTATTCTTGTTAATATTTTATTAACTTTTGTAGTTCTGCCATCATGAGTTGTTAATAAATCACCTTCTTTTATATCTTGAACTAATCTATAACCATATGGTGTTAATACTTTTGTTCCATAAGCTAAACAATTAATTCCACCAGTTGGTGATGAGAATGAATATAATAAAGTATTATTAGTTGCAACTGGTGTTCCATCAGTTCCAGTTGTTGGTAAAGTATATGTTGATGTTGGCGCTGAGTTACTACCACTTGCACTCATATTATAATAACCATAAAATTCATTAGTAAATCCACCGCCAAAAAAAGTATTTAATGCAGTAGAATAATTTGCAGATGATCCAGTTGTTGTAATAGGAAAAGGTTTTGATACACCTGTTTCATTTAAATTAGTATCACTTTCTCTTAATAAAAATGATTTGGTAAATGTTAAAGTTCCAACTGTAGTTCTATTAGAACTGTTATTTATTTCAGCATAAGTCATAGTGTTAGGATCAGTAAATGAGCCTGTATACATAACAATATTAAAAATTATATTTCCAGATGGTCTAACACTAAAATCAGCTGCATTACCATCTCCTATAATTGGATTAACTGAATAATTATAAGATATAGATCCAGGTATTATTCCAACAGTTAATGTTCTTATTCTCATTTGTTTACCATTAAACCCAGTATTAGGTAACATTAGATTAATATAAGCATTATTGCCATTATCTAATTGATTACATTGTAAATAAAATTTAGTGCAGTTTTCAGTATTATTTACAGTAAATAAATCAGTTCCACTAATAGTTTCATTAAAGCCAATTACCAAATCATAAACACCCATATTTGATATAATAGACCCATCTCCTAAAATTGGTTGAGCATGAAATAACATTGTAACATAACTATTAGCATTATCTATAGTATAAGTAGCCATTATTATAATATAACACAAATTAAAAAAATAACACAAATAAAAATTTGATAAAAATTGATCTGGTGCAATTATTTTCCATAGGAAAATAATGGCATTTCAGATTAAAAATTATAAAACTATAGATAAATCTATAGTTTTATAAAAATTGATTAAAATAATTATTTAATACTATTTTTATTATTTTAAAATGTCTCTCGATATTGAAGATACTATTAATAATTATAAAGTAGATCATTTAAAAATTAATCCAGATAATATTAAAGATTGGGAAAAGTTAAATATTTATATTATTGAGCTTGTTAATATTCTTAATCAATTAACAGATGATGTAACTATAAAAGAGTGGAATGCATTAAATGTTATGTTAAAAAAGAAACATAAAATTGCCCCGGGTGTTATTAATTTGAATTATGTTTATCGTCATAATATTACTAATAATATAATTAAACCAAGTAAAGTATTTGAAGCTTTTAATAATCGTAAAATTGTTCGCACTAATAGTGGAATTACTCAAATTACTACTATGATGAGTGCATTCCCTAATGGTGAAAAATTTAGTTGCAAATATAATTGTTATTATTGTCCAGATGAACCTGCACATGAAGGTAATAATTGGACTGCTCAGCCACGTTCTTATTTATATAATGAACCAGCTGTTCGTCGTGCAAATGATAATAATTTTGATGCTGATAGTCAAATGCGTGATCGTATGTCAACACTTCAATGTTGTGGAAATCCAATTGATAAATTAGAAGTTATGGCATCTGGTGGAACATTTGGTAGTTATCCAGTTGATTATCGTATTGATTTTACTCGTGATCTTTATTATGCAGCTAATACTTTTTATTCTAGTAAAGAAAATCGTCGTCCTCGTTATAGTTTAGATAAAGAGATTGAAATTAATATGACTGCTGAAGCTCGTATTATCGGATTAACATTTGAAACACGACCCGATAATGTAACGATTGATGAAATTATACTTTTACGTGATATGAATTGCACTCGAATTCAAATTGGTGTTCAACATACAAATGATGCAATTTTAAAGAAATTAAATCGTGGTTGCTATTTGAAAGATACTAAGAAAGCTATTAAAAATTTATTAAATGTTGGTTTTAAAGTTGATGTTCATCTTATGCCCGATTTACCATTTTCTTCACCTGAAGAAGATAAGAAAATGTTTGATACAATGCTAACTGATAGTGAATTAACTTTTGATCAAGCTAAAATTTACCCATTTTCTAGTTTGGATTGGACTGTTACAAAACAATGGGAAGATCGAGGTGAATATCTTCATTATAGTCAAGAAGAATTAATTGATGTTATTATTGATTTTAAAAAGAAAGTTCATCCATGGATTCGACTTAATCGTGTTATTCGTGATATTCCTTGTAGTTATATTCATGCTGGTAATAATATTCCAAATCTTCGTCAAGTTCTTGAAAATAAAATGAAAGAACAAGGATTAACATGCAAATGTATTCGTTGCCGTGAAGTTAAAAACAAGAAAACAGATATTAATAAAGCACAAATGTTTGTTCGTTGTTATGAAGCATCTGGTGGTTATGAATATTTTATTAGTATTGAATCACCAGATGAAAAAATTATCTATGGATTTTGTCGTTTACGTATTAGTAAATTAATGGGATATTTTGAAGATGTTAATATTTTTCCATTTTTAAATGATTGTGCTATGGTGCGTGAATTACATGTGTATGGTAATATGACACCAGTTAATTCAAATCAAATTAATACTCAACATCGCGGATTTGGTAAAACACTTATGAAAAAAGCTGAAGAAATTGCAGTTGAAAATGGTTATAATAAGATTGCAGTTATTTCAGGTGTTGGTGTTCGCAAATATTATGAGAAACTGGGCTATAAGTTAAATAATAATTATATGATTAAAGAAAATCTTTCACTAAATTTACTAGTGCCTTATCAAGATTGGCCTTATTTATTTGAAGCAATTATGACATTTTTAATTTTATATATGATTGGTATGATTTTTTATATTATAATCAATTTAGTTTAAAAATATTTTTATTTAAATTAAATAATAATGAATATATTATTATTTAATAACAATTTTATACCAAAAATAGATGGTATGGTTTTTAGAATTAAAATGTTTTTAGATATTATTGATAGAGATTATAAAAATATTAATGTAACTGTATTAACTCCAAATAATAATACAATTAAAAAATATAAAAGATTTGATATAATTCATTTAGATGGTGATCTATTACCAGATAATTTAGGTGGTGATTTTAATAATGAAATATATACAACTAAAATAAATAGTATTTATGATCTTCAACAAAAAATATGTGATATTTGTAAAGAAAGAAATATTAATGTTATTCATGTTTATCAAGGTGATAGTTCATTAGGTGGTTTTGTTTATGCAGGTAATTTATTAGATATACCTATTGTTTATAGTTGGCATACTAATGTTTTTAAATATTTAGAATCATATGGTTATAATGATATTTTAATTAATTTATATAAAAAATTATATTTAGTTATGTGTTTCTCTCATGCTGATTATTATTTAACTGTTAGTGAATCTTGTAAAAAAGAATTAATTGATACTAAACTAATTGATAAAGATATTAATATATTACCATTTTTAATTGATACAAAAGTATTTTATCCATTACCTAGATTAAATCAAAGATTGAATCAACGATTGAATCAAAGATTTTATTTAACAATATTATTTGTTGGACGCTTAGCAAAAGAGAAGAATATAGATGAAATTATTGATCTTTATAAAAATATATGTAATAAAATGAACCACATTTCTATTTTAGTTATTATTTGTGGACATGGACCATATGAAGATGAATTAAAAGAAAAAACAAAAGATATGAATTTTATGTTTATAGGTAAAGTTAAATATGAAGAATTAATTATTTATTATAATTTAGCAGATGTTTTTATTAATCCATCTACTACTGAAACAATGGGATTTACTACACTAGAAGCAATGGCTTGTAAATTATTAGTTGTTGGTAGAAATGCTATGGGAACTTGTGATATTATTAAACATAATAAAACTGGATTATTATATAATAATTTAAATGAATTAACTAAAATTATTCTAAACATTTATAAAAATAAAAATAAATATAATAAAATTATAGATAATGCTTATAATTATGTTATACAATTTACATTAGAAAATTATACAGAACATTTATTAAATATATATAAATTAATGATTGAATATAAAAAAAAATATAATTATAATCAGGTATTTAAAAATATATCATTAAATATTTATAATATTGTTGCATTATTATCAAAATATTTTATATATGATTAAATAAATTCATTACAAATTAAACAATTCTTAAATTGAGTTTTTTTAATACAATCCATACAAAGTGAATGTTTACAAATTAATTCAATTAAATTCTTATATTCTAAACAGATTGGACAATAATTATCAAATGTATTTATTTCTGATTTAATTTCAATATTATTATCTTTATATAAAATATATCTTTGAAGAGTTGTTGTATGTTCGTATAACAAATCAATATAATTTTTTTTTATTTTTAATTGCAATGCTTTTATACAATTAAAAATAATCATATCTCTATTTTTTAATGAACTTTTCTCATCTAGTAATTTAGCAATAGTAAAAAATGAATGATGTGATGAAACTTTATTAAATAATTTAAATGCTTCATCTTCATTTTTTAATACATACCAAGTATATAATCCTAAATGGATTAAAGCCATTGGATAATTATTATCTAATCCAATTTGATTATATTTATTAAAATTATCATAATCTTTATACATATAATATAAATATGCTAAATTTACACTTGATTTAATATGATTTTTTTCTGTGGCCATTTTTAAATATTCCATTGCTTTTTCATATTCTTCATTTCCATAATAAAATAGAGCTAAATTATATATACCATCTAAATTATTTTCATCAACTAGATCTAATAATATTTGTTCTGCTTTAAATGGAACATTATTTGCAATATAATAGTGAGCTTTAATTATTTTAATTTCAGGATCATCATTAATATTTACATTTTCATGATTAAATATTTTAATAATTATATCACTATATTTGTTTTTAATCTCATCACTATATTCTAAATTATAAGTATATTCAATTGCTTCTATGGGTAACATTTTTTATATTTATATATTTATTTAAATAAATATATAAATCAATTTTTATTTTGGATATCTATTTTAACCAAGGTTAAAATAGATATAAGAAAACAACCAAAGGTTGATTTGATAAGCGTTGACGTCTATTATAAAATTAATTCTTTCAGAATTAATTTTATAGACGTTCAACGAAATCAATTTTTATAAAACAATTGGATAGATTGCAATTGGGTAGATTGCAGTGAACCTTTGGTTCTATGTAGCGCATTTGAACTACAATCCCAAAACTCACATAACACAATTAGCAATGTCTCTTTTTTGCCGGAGGCTCGAATTTTACATGATCACAAACATATATACGTCTGGCTTCTTCCATATCAGAAACAGGTAAGAATTCCCACTTCCGGACAGGCGGGATAAAATCACCAATTTCATATATGAAATAGTCAAAGTCGAAAGCTTCATCACGATCTTCGAAAAAAGAATGGGCGGCACAATTAATGCAATTGAAATCTGCAATGAGTTCTCGGGCAGAGTAACTGGAAAAATCAAAATACTTGAAACGCAAGGGAGGGCGTGCAAACCGATGTTTGTTTATTATATCGCGAAGCTTCTCCTTGTTCTCAATATCATATATGCCATTTACATATTCGCATGAAACAGTCTCGTATACAACAGTGTTATGTTGACACGTTTCTTTTTCTGAGTAGTCTGTGTAGAATGTATGGGGTTCGCCTACTCCACAACGGCAAGGAATATCTCTAGTATTCACCCCAAGCTGGCATATTTGACGTGCCCTACTTATGTTGATTTCTCGTCTAACTGCATCCCATGAAGAGTTCTTCTCAATAAGAGGTGTGAGATCTTGATAGTTAATTAAAGCCTCAATATACTTTGCAATCAAGTGCACTTGCATATTTTGCATAAGACCTTCGAGAAACAAGCGTTCAAAAAATTGATAATTTATTGCACGTATTTGAGGATATTTACCTAGCTTGCGTGTATATATATCGCGTTCAATAATACGCTGTGCACCAGAGGAAGCAATTTCATACATTTCAGTTGTGACTTCAGTCGGGGCTGTTATTTGTTCTACATACTTGGCAGACATTTAGAACACATATTACTATAATAAAATATATTAATAAATTATTTCAATTTTTATGTTATAGATTGCTTAAGCAATCTATAACATAAAGTTAATCCGCTAGATATGATTTGCTTAGCAAATCATATCTGCGAATCAATTTTTAATAAACTATATAGCTTTAGCTATATAGTTTATTAATATTCAAAGTGCGTGGGCGTCTATATAAAAATATTGCTTTGCAATATTTTTATAACGCCCCACGTTATTTCAATTTTTATATCAAGATGAAGAATTAATTCTTCATCTTGATATAAGTTTTAATTGGGAATGATAGAGTTTGCTTACAAACTCTATCACCCAATCAATTTTTATGTTATAGATTGCTTAAGAAATCAATTAATACTCATTTCTTTTTTACTAATTCTTTAGTAACATTTTTATGACATTTAATACAAAGTGTTCTCATATTTTCTAATCCACATAATCCACCACCATCTTTAACTGCTATTATATGATCAGCATCCCATAATCCTCCACCATGTTTTTTCATCCATATTTTTCTTTTTAATGATATACTATGATCTTTTAAAAAATTTTCTCTTTCTATACCTTCTAATAAAAATATTTGTTTTGCAGTTTGTTTAGTATCAATATTACAAATTGCACAAATACCTTTATCCCTTTTATAAACACAATTTCTTAAATAATTCCCATTTGTTCTTAAACTTAATTCATGAACACATTCTGGGCTACACATTGTTCTTTTAGGTGGTTTAACAGGACCATTGCACCATCTACAACATGTAAAACCATCATCTGTTTTTGGTAATAATGATGCATCAATTAATTTACCCATGTATCTATTATTATTTACATTATTCATTATAATTATATTTAGAATAATATATCTAAATGTATTTATATAATGGCTGCATTACAATTACAAATACCATTAAAAAATAAAAAGTTAAGAGACTTATATGAATCTGTTCAACCTGCTGATAAAATATTTTTTGATCTTTTACAGCAAGTTGAAGGATTGCAAGATAATTTTAATGAAACTGATTATAAAGAAAAAATGAAAAGAATTACAGATAATAGATTACCTGCATTGACACCAGATCTATTATTTCTTATAAAAAGAAACAATTTATTAGATTTAAATTATCATATATTAGAAACATTAAGTTATATGCTTACAAAAAATTATAATATAGAAGAAGCAAAAAAAATATTTGCAAAAATAATAGATGATAATATGACAATATTAAATATACAAAATGCACCAACTGGTATGGCACAAGTATTATATATGATTCGACAAATACCTCTTGATAGAGCTCAACGTCGTGTATATGAAATTCCAGAAGAACGACCTGTTGCACAATATGCGGCACAACCTGTTCCACAACCTGCTAGACCAGGAGCTGCACCACTTGCTACACGAGGAGCTGAACCTAGAAGAGCATTACGTGAACCTGTTCCCATACCTGATATCAATAAACTAACTCTAGAAGAAAAACTAAAATTATTACAATCATATATAGACAGATTTGCATGTGGTATATGTAAGACTAATGAAGCAAATACTACTTTAATACCATGTGGACATATATTCTGTTCTGAATGTATTCAAAATGCTCAAAAAGCAAGGCCTGATTGTCCTATTTGTAGGGAGGTATCTATAAATATTAATAATTTATTTTTAACAAAATATTTGAAATACAAAAATAAATATTTGAAATTAAAAAATGTAATTTAATATATTTTTTGTTCGATATTTATGATTTTTTATAAAAAATCATAAATATACGAATAAGTTTTAATATAATTTCCTTAAATGGAAATTATATTAATTTTTGTCTTTTAGCATTTTGATTTCTTCTTTCAAGTAAAGAACATTTCATATTATTTACTAATAATAGATGGCATATGGATTGATATAGATTTATATCATTTTTTGTATCAATCCAATCAGATACATCATTATATATATGCAAATATAAATGTAAATTTATATTTGAATTTACATTTGCATTTAAATTATTATAATTAAATACATTTTCCGTTTCATATTCTTCTACATCTGGGTATTCATCTTCAAAGCCAATATATTGAATCATATTAGGTTCTTCAATATTATTATTTATTCTTTTTGGTTTACGTGCATATCTTCTACATGAAATAAATAATTCACTTGTATCTGAAAAATCATTTATATAATGATGGGGTGAATATAAATATTCTTGAGAAATAACACTTATTACTAAAGATCCTAATTGACAATATTTAGTTTGTAGTGATTCATTTATATTATAAAAATGTGGTTTTTCTGGATTACATCTACAAAATAATTGATTTGTATTAAATTTATTATTAAGAATTCTATGTTTATTAGATTCAACAACTATTGTTTCCCATGAATCTAATGAACATAAACAACATTTTTTAATATTACAATAATATTGCACATAATTTGAAAATTTATCAATATCTTTATATTCAATCTCTTTAATTTTTTTTAATAATTTTGTTGTTAATGTTCTAAGAGTGCATTTATTACATAATTTTACCTTTGAACATAAATTTATCATAATTGATTTATATAAATATTTTTTATCAGAATCTGATATATGTTCTATAATTGGCATTTATATAATTATTATTTATTATATAACATATATGATTATCAATTTTTATAAATTATATAGCTTTAGGCTATATAATTTATAAAAATTGATAGCCCATCTTAAATTAAACCTATGGTTTAATTTAAATAGATGGCTATGCTCTTTTATGGGACAATTCAATTTACAAAGTAAATTGAATTGCCATAAAAATTGATATATTTAAATAATAAAAAGAATAAATATATATTTCAAATGTCTATCGCATATGATATGATTAGCTTTTTTAATTATATTAAAGAAAACCAACATCGTGGATTATTCTCGTCTGGTTATGATGTTCATTATAATATTATTCAGTCTTTTTTAATTAAAGATAACGCGACACTTAATTATTATAGTATTTGTGTTAGATACTATAATAATTTTCCTAATATGCGCATTTTACTTGAAATTATTAATTTTGTAAATCTACAAAATAATAAACATCGTCATTTTTGTATTCAAATGTGGCTTCACATATTTAGATCAAATGAAATTACCCAATTGGAAAATCAATTAACTAATATTTTTTTAAATTAAATTCTAAGAGATTTTATATATAATGTCATATGATCCAACAGATATTTATTTTTCAGACAATCCAACTGATAGCTCGCGTATTGTATTTAAAAATGTAGGTAGTCAAATGCAAAAAACAATTACATTTAATTGTGTTTTTAGTATATGGGCTGGTTTTACAGTAGATAGAGAATACTTATTATTTAATTATGGTGATGCAAGTGCTTCTGCAATTTATATAACATATAATATAAATGCATCAAATATAATTACTTTTAAAGTATATGAAAATAATGGCGGAACATTTACAATTGTTACAATTGGTCAAACATTAACATATTCTGCTGTTGGTGGTTTACATAGATATTTTGTTTATTTTTCTTTTAATGTTCAACCTAATCCAGATGTTTGTTTTTATTATTTAAGAGAATTTGGAAATGCATCACATTCTGGTTTAACAGGATCTTTACCAAATTTAACTGGTTTTCCTAATAATACAGGAGGTATTGGTTGTGTCAATGGTTCTGTTGCTACATCTTATACAATAGGAGGTATAACTGTTTATCCATTAGCATATTGTAGTGTTAATTTTATGCAAATATATGATGGTCATGAAACATCAACAACTGTTATTGATGCAATATATACATTATCAGTAAATGCAAATACAGCTGCTATAAATAATTTATTTACACCTGCATCTGGTGCTGCTTTTTTTTGGCCAATAAATACACAAAATGCTGTATATGGTGCAAATTTAGATTTAGGTTTACAAATAGATGCTCGTGGTAAAACAATAAACACATTAACTAACTCTGCACATAATCCAGAGACAGCAGCAAATACTTATACAGCTGGTAATCAAAACTATAATAACTTGCCTGCATTTGGTGTAAATACTTCAACCTCAACTGCATCAATTGCTTGTTTAGAAGAATCAACTAGAATATTAACAATTAATGGTTATAAATTAATATCAGAATTAACTAATAAAGATAAAATTATTTCAGCAGAAGGTATTGAATGTAATATAATTAATATCTATATATATAAAACAACAAAATATAATGAAGAAAAATTATATATAATACCGAAAGATTCTATTAGAGAAAACTGGCCACCTGAAGATGTTTTATTATCAGCTTGTCATAAGTTTTTACTTGAAGATAATATATTTGTATTACCATGGTATTATGCTGGTAAGAATCCATTAGTAAGACATTATCATGAAAAAGAATTTATTACATATTATCATATACAATTAGATGATTTAACACAAGATTTAGTTATAAATGGTGGTTTTATAGTTGAAGGATATTTAAATTATGAACCAACTGAAAAGTATTATATTATTAATAATGATGGCACTTATAAAAAACGTCCATCAGTTGAAAATATTAGTGTGTTATGTGATATGAACAGTTAAAATGAATTTAATTCATCTGTTCTAATTAACATAATTAATTTTGAATATTCGCTAACAGAATTATATAAAAAGAATCAATGATTCTTTTTATATATATGAACAATGTTAAACAATTATCTTATTTATTAATAATGACAACAAAAAGCAATGAATTTAATAATTTATTGTGTATAGATACATTATTAATAAGAAAGAATGAAATTCTGTCAGATATTAATATTTATCAAAAAAAATTAATTTCATTAGAAACTGAATTATTAAAGATTGAGAAACAAATGGCAACCTTTAGTGAAGAAAATATTGCTAATAGTTTGTCATTAAGTGATCAACAAAAAGCTATAGTTAAATCAAAGGATAGAAATATTTTAGTTGTAGCTTGTCCTGGCTCTGGTAAAACACATACTTTAATTTCACGTTATATTAATTTAGTTACAATTGATAAAGTTGATCCCAATAGTATTATTTTAATTACTTTTACTAAAAAAGCTGGTATGGAAATGAATCAACGTATTTCTAATATTATTCCTAATAAACAACCTTATTATGTTGGTTCATTACATGGTTTGGGTTTTAGATTATTACAACAATTTAATAATATTAGTTATACTGTTCTTGATGAAAATGATGCATCTAGTCACTTACGTCATAGTGCAGATATTGTTTTAGATAAGTGTGATGATTTAACTGAAGATGAAAAATGTTTATTAAGAAAACAAATTGTATATATTTATGATAAAGTATCAACAAATTATCCAATGAATTTAAATGAAACTATTAATCATTTATCTATTTCAGCTAAATATAAAAATATTATTACTAATATTTTAAAAGAATATAAAACAATTAAAAAGAATGAAGATTTAGTAGATTTTAATGATCTAATGATTCAATTTTGTCAATTACTAGGAACAAAGAAAATTGCTGAATTTTTATCAAAAATTAATTATATATTCTTTGATGAATATCAAGATATTAATCCAGTTCAAAATTATATTTTAGGATCTTTTAAAAAGAATCCATTAATTAATATTATGGTAGTTGGCGATGATGCACAAGCTATTTATGCATTTCGTGGTAGTTCTGTTAAATATATTTGGGATTTTGAAGAGAATTTTGATAATGTTAATACATATTATTTAGAAACAAATTACAGATCAACGCCTTCTATTGTTAATTTCTTTCAAGATATTATTAGTCATAATACTAATCAATTCAAAAAGAATGTTAAATCTAGTCAAACTGAAAATGGAATGAAACCCTATATTATATGTCATAATAATTGTATGGAACAATATAAATGGGTTGCTACTGATATTGCTAATAAAAGAGAAAGTGGAGTTCCATTAAGAAATATGGTTGTGTTATCAAGAAAGAATTGTTCTCTTGATGATTTAGAACGTGAATTATTAGTATATTCTATTCCCATTGTTAAAAGTATTGGTATTTCATTATTAAATAAACAACATATTAAAGATTTTATTGCATTTTTAATTATTTTAACAAATCCAAAATCAACTATTCATTGGAAAAGAATTTTAGCTTTACATAAACATATTGGTATGACTAAAGCTAATGAAATTATTGAATCAAGTCAACAGTCTACAGTAATTGAAACTATTAAAAATAATAATAATTTAGAATCTTTATACACATTAATTAAGAGTATTAATATTAGTAAAATCAAAGATACTATTTATAAAATTGAAGATTATTTGAATAATATTTGGACTCAAAATAGAGAAAAAAATATTGAGACTCGTATTAAAGATATTGAAGCATTTCGAGAGTTTATTTTTATGAAAATAAAAGAATATAAAACAATTGATGATATTATTAATAATATTCATCTAAATTTAGAAATAGACTGCTATGATGATAATTTATTTCTATCAACAGTTCATGGGAGTAAAGGATTAGAATGGGAATATGTATATATTATTGATATGGATTGTAAGAACTTTCCTAATGTTAGACAAAGTTATTACAAAGATGAAATAGATAATGTTATGGAAGAACGTCGATTATTTTATGTAGCTGCATCTCGTGCTAGAAAATATTTATGTATTAATTTTACACAAGATGTTCAAAATGATATTGTTATTTCTCCATTTATTAGAGAATTAGATCAAAGTAATTATATTGGTTCTAATTTAATTAATAAAAATATTATTGATGGATCATTTCAATTAACTGGTAATATTTCAATTGATGTTAATAATTATTTAAGATTTAATGGTTATAAATTATTAGCAGATTTAATTAATGAGATTCCAACAACTAGAGAAAATATGTTTATTAAATCAATTGAATTTCCTGGATCAGTAACATTAAAAAATAGATATGTGGCTGGAACAATGGTTGATTGTTTAATTATGAAAATGTTACATAATCATTATTCTGATATTATAAATACTTTTGAACTTCCACATTCTCATTTTAATAAATTACCAGAACAAATATATCATAATTATATTGATAAATATACAGATTGGAGAAATATTCTAAATGATATTTATTATATTTCAACAATCAATAATAAAAATGATGTTGAACATTGGAAAGATATTTTAACATCTTCATTGAATTATTATAATAATCTTGAAAAATCATTATTGAAATTAATTAAAAATCCTGAAACTATTAGAATTCATACAAATATTAATGCTAATCCTATTAAAGGTGAAATTGATTTTATGGTTGATGATACTTTATATGAAATTAAAATGACTCCGGATGATGCGGCAACATTTCCTAATTTATGCCAATGTTTGATGTATGCATTTTTATTAAATAAGAAAAAGATTATTGTTAATAAAGTGGTTATATTAAATGCATGGGATGGATCAATAGATACTTTTGATATTAGTTCTTTTAATTTAAAAAAGTTTAAAAAAATCTTATATTTAACTTAAATAATTATTATTATTAAATAATAATTATGGACTTTTTAGATGAAATTGATATTCAATTAAAATGGCAAAATAATCTAGAAGAAATGAATAATAGAATTAATTCAATGTGGCAATTTATGTTATATAATAATTTTTGTGAAAAAGAAATTGTTAATTTAAAAAATGAAAATAGAGAATTAAGACGAGAGTATGAAGATGTTAAGAGTGAATTATGTTGTTTAAGAATTAAAAATAAAGAAAAAACAACTGTTTCCCGTAAAAGAAAAAATACAAATTATTTAGAAGATGAATTTAAAAAAGTTAAGAAACATAAGAAAACAATAATTACAGATGATATGATAAAAGAAATATTTAGTGGTTTAAATTCAATTAATGATATTATTAAATTAAAAAATCATAAATATAAATTTGATTTAATTGGTAATCAAAAATTTTGTAAATTATATAATATTATTCCTGTATTAGAAGAATTAAATAAAATAGTTGGTATGGATAATGTTAAAGATAAAATTTTTAGATCAATTTGTTATTTTTTTCATAATGTTGGTAGTAAAAATGAAATGAATCATATTATGATTATGGGGCCACCAGGAGTTGGTAAAACAACAATTGCTCAAATTATGGCTAAAATTTATTTACAATTAGAATTTTTAGAAAATGATACTTTTATTACAGCAACACGTTCTGATCTTATTGCTAAATATTTAGGACAAACAGCTGATAAAACACAAAAAGTTATTGATTCTGCATTAGGTGGTGTTTTATTTATTGATGAAGTATATAGCTTAGGTCATAGCGAACAACGTGATTCATTTGCAAAAGAATGTATTGATACAATTAATTTAAATATGTCGCGTATTGATAGACCTTGGTTATTAATTGTAGGCGGATATAAAGAAGAAATTGAACAAAACTTTTTAGCATGTAATAAAGGATTAGAAAGACGTTTTACTATTAAATTAGAAATAGATAGTTATAATGAAACTGAATTATATAATATTTTAATGAGTTTTATTCAAGAAGAAAAATGGACTATTGAAGAAAATGCAATTACTATAAAAGATATTAAAGATCATATTAAAAATTTTAAATATTTTGGAGGAGATATGAGAAAATTATTACAATTAGCAAAAGAAAATTATTGTGTTAGAAGTATGAAAATAAATCATAATTTAGATTTAACATTGAATAATATTAAAACTTTATCAAGAGAAGATTTTAAGAAAGGTTTAGAACATTTTAAAAAGAAGAAAGAAGAAGATACATCTCATCTATTGATGTATATTTAAAATATAATATAATATAATATAATGAATAAATTTTTTTCACGTATCTATAATCTCCCACGTAAATATAAAATATTAATAATATTTTGTATTTTATTAGTAACAGTCCTAATTATACTTATTCCGACTGTATTTATTAAATTTAATAAATATGGCAAATATGAATTACCTATAATTGATACTCCAATTCCAAGTAGTTCAATTTCTAAAAATAATTATTTAGTTATACTTGATTTTAATAATTTTTGTCTTGCAGATAAAATAAATAAACAAATATATAATATTGATTATTCTAAATTACCTACAAATATTGATAGAATATATACACCTACTGATAAAGAAAATATATTACTTCCAGAAATAATCATGGGATCTGGTATTTATGTTAAAAATAATGAAAAAATTTTAATAAAAATTAAATTAGATTTTATACAAAATATAATTGATCAATTATCAAATATGGATATACCATTTAAATTTTTAGGATGGTGTAAAAATAAAAATGGATCTGATACTATATATAAACCCGGTGATAAATTTATTTTAAATAATTCAATTGTTGTATTATATGCTATTTGGCAAGATAATAGAGTTCCTACTATGATATCAGAAGAAACTTTAATTACTTGTATTAATAATAAACTCTAATAGATTTTCTTTAAACATTTTCTCTAGTCAAATAATTAACTAGAGTATTAAAAATTTCACCAGTTGCACCTGCATGTTTAGTTGATGTATCTTTTTCATTAAATGATACACCTGCTATATCTAAATGAACCCATTTTATTCTAGGATCTACAAAATTTACTAAAAAGGCTCCACCCATTATAGTTGATGCACCTACATTACTATGATTAATTAAATCTGCTATTTTTGATTTGGTTGCATTTATATATTCAGGCCATAATGGTAATTGCCATATTTTTTCATTTTCTATTATACCTACTTTTATAATATCTTGAATAATATCATTATTATTTCCCATTATAGCAGTAGCTAAACCACCAAATATACTAACTGCTTGACCAGTTAATGTTGCTATATCTATTATTAATTCAGGACGTTGTTGACTAGCATAAAATAAACAATCTGCTAATATTAAACGTCCTTCAGCATCAGTATCACTTATTTCAACTGTTTTTCCAGATTTTGATGTTATAACATCACCTGGATGAATTGCATTTTCACCTATATCATTTTGAACAAGTGGTAATACACCAATCACATTTTTATCACAACCATATAGAGCTAATGCTTTCATTACACCATATATAATAGCAGTTCCAGTCATGTCTGTTTTCATATCACTAAAATCACCATGTTTTAAATTTATTCCACCTGTATCAAACATTACACCTTTACCTACTAAATATATAGGTGGATCAGATGCACCTGTTGGTTTATATTCTAATCTTACTAATTTAGCTTTTTGTTTACTTCCTTGATTTACTGCTAATACTAAATTAAAATTTTCATTTTTTAATCTATCTTCATTCCAAATTTCTATATTAATTTTATCTCCTTTATTTTGATTTATATAGTCAGAATATGTTGAACTATCTAATACATTAACTGGTGCATTAATTAAATCTCTTATTTCATATTGAATTAAATTATGTTTTATTAATTTATCTATATTTTCATATTGATCACCTAATAAACTATAGAAATCTAATGTTATTTTTTGAGGTTTATCTGTTTTTAAATTTTCATATCTATAAAGACCTTGTAATAAAGATGATACATATGATAAATCTTCTCCACATACTATAACTAATACTGATACTGGTTCACAACTTGTTCCTGAACATATTTTTTTACCAATAATCCCACTCATTTTCAATATATCTATTGGTGTTGATGAAAATTTCATTAAAACATATGTAGTTTTTTCAAAATAAAAATATAAACACTGGCCTTTATGTCCTTGATATATTGTTGTTATATCATCTGGTATATTTATGTTTAATTTAGTTTGTAAATCTTTTTTAAGTGTTTCAAAATCTTTATCTAAACATAATATTAAAACTGTATCATAATCTGTTGATGTTGGAGTTTGACATATTTTAAAATCATACTCATATTGTTTATTTATAATAGCTGTCATATAATAATAAATAGAAAATATATATATATTTTCTATTTATATTAAATTGAAATTTTATTTAAATTAATGTGTTATGTGAGATAGAAAATATCAACGATATTTTCTATCTTCGCTAACAGAATTATAAAAAAAGAATCTTTGATTCTTTTTTTATATATGTGTTATGTGCAATAGAACCTTTGGTTCTAATTAACTACGTTAATTTTGACTTGTCGCAAACAGTTTTGGTGTGTAATCTACACCAATGTTACATTGCTAATGGTGGATTTAACAGGACGACCGAGTTTCTCAGAAAAGAATTCTTTAAGATCATCCTTTGATGGAACTTCATCAGTGTAAGTTTCATTCCACCATTTAGTAAATACTTCATACATATGGCTTAATTTAACCGAGTTAGTAGCATCTTCAGATTCACGCACATGAGCTGAGAAAAATGTTTCAAAATAATTTTCTTCTTCTGCTTCCTCTTCTACTTCTTCCTCTTCAGATTCAACTGGTGCAACTACAGGGGTTGTTTTTTTAACAACTTGAGCAACTGCTTGAACTGGTTGAACAACTTGTTGAGCAATTGATGGCTTAAATAAATAATCAAGAAGAGTATGAATAGATGAATTATTTAAACTAGCTAAACCACTACGAACTTTATCTTCAGATGTATTTTGTTCACTATAGAGTTGAAGACGAAGAAGAACCATATTAAGAACATTGCGCTGCGATACCATAAATTGAACTAACTGTTGATTAAAACCTAATTCAGTTAACATAGTTGTAGCTTGTTCTGTTGTGCGACCCATAGAAGTCATTAGATCAAGTGTATCAAGATTAAAACGGAATTCATTAAGATTTTGAGAAAGAGACATATTAATAATAATATAATAATATCACTTTAAAATGATATTATTATATATTAATATTATAAAATGGAACAAGTTATTCAAATTGATGAAGAACCAAAAACGCCTTTAAGTATTCATGGTATTAATAAACATATTACTTCACAAAATAGTTTTGCATTTGGTGCACAATCTCAACCATCTAATTTTGTATTTGGTGCATCATCTGGTGGTTTTACTAGTTGTTTTAAACCAAATACTACACAAATGTGTGGTGATATGAGACTACCCT
>JACCDO010300860.1_pt1 | contig 19869 bp, 19 predicted proteins | sample 7446101 | NCBI WGS metagenome assembly JACCDO01 (sample SAMN15323440, study PRJNA562643) | freshwater metagenome | isolation source: river surface water | place: USA:Blue River Watershed | collected 2017-08-16
AACCAGCCTTACGACATGCACGCAATCATCGAGGCACTGGTGGACGAGGGTGAATTCCTAGAAGTTCAGCCACTATTCGCACCAAATATCTTGATTGGCTTCGCTCGCGTTGATGGTTCCAGCGTTGGAATTGTGGCCAACCAGCCGCAGCAGATGGCGGGAACTCTAAACATCGATGCCGGTGAGAAGGCTGCCAGATTTGTGCGCTTCTGCGATGCCTTCTCGATTCCAATCTTGACCCTGGTGGATGTGCCCGGTTACCTACCTGGCACCGATCAGGAGTGGGCCGGCGTGATCCGCCGTGGCGCCAAGCTGCTCTACGCCTACGCGGAGGCAACTGTTCCGCTAGTTACCGTAATCACCCGCAAGGCTTACGGTGGTGCCTACATCGTGATGGGCTCCAAGCAACTCGGAGCGGACATCAACCTAGCCTGGCCAACCGCCGAGATTGCAGTCATGGGTGGTCAGGGTGCCGTAAACATATTGTTCCGCGACAAGATTCGCGAGGCAGAGGAAAAGGGTCTGGACATCGCCAAGGTACGCGACCAGCTGGCAAAGGAATACACCTACAACGTCGCTAGCCCGTTCCTAGCTGCAGAGCGTGGGGAGCTCGATGGCATCATCGAACCGGCCGCCACCCGAACCGCAGTGATTCGCTCCCTTAGGGCGCTAAAGACCAAGCGTGCGAGCCTGCCGCCTAAGAAGCACGGAAACATTCCGCTGTAATGAAGCAGTATTCCGAAGAAGAGATTCAGCAACTGCTGTCGGTCAAAGGTGGCGACGCCGAAGACCAGGCTGCGGCGCTCGCAGTTGTAACTGCAGCGATCATCGAATCACGACGGCTTGGAAGAATTGCGGTTCGAAAGCCAGGGTCCTCTTGGCACCGCAACCAAGGTATTTTGCGCGGGGAGCTGTCTTCGAACTGGCACTCGTCTGCTAAGCCAGGTCTCTAAGCTGTCCCCCAAAGTGGTAAGTAACATTCCAGTTACTTCCGCTGCGGGAACATTCAAGATTCGCTGGAATAAGAAGGTCTCTGGTTTGGCTTCGAAGGGTGCTCAGAGATTGTGCACAGCACAGGGGAAGTGAATGGGCGGAATCCTAGGATCCGCCCATCATTTCGTTAAAGCCTGATAAACAAATCTGGTGCTTGAGCACCTGGAGTTGATGCCGTAATCGTCACGACCCAGCTCTCATCCGATACGGATCGAAGCACAAGCTTTCCAGATTGGACCGTTGCAACGTGTTTCGCAACTTCACTGAGGATCCGCTTGCGGTCGGATTCCGAAAGTTGCTCCAAGCCACCGTCATCCAAAACCTGAACCTCAACCCCGCGAGCGCGGGCCTGAGATATTTCTCGAAGCAACTCAGGTAAATCAAAGTGACGACCGCGAATCTGGTCTCGCAGCATTGCCTCTAGTGCGAGTGCCTGCCTGCGGTCAGCTTCACTGAGCTGTCCCTGGACGCTCTCAATTTTATTTAGGAAGGGAAGTGCGTCGCCGAGTGCTTTTTCCACCCTGAGTTTTCGCTCTGCTCTAGCGGCTGACTTGGCCGCTGTCGCAGCCGCAGTAGCCAGCGCTTGCTCGCGGAAATCGGAGGCAGCTTTTGCGGTGGAGGCAAGGGTCACAGCTGAGGCGTGGGCGGCAGCTACCAACATGACTGCACCAAAAACACCCGCTCGGAAAAGTTGGTCAATGCCACCCCAGAGCAATACCTCAGAGATCATCACCAATAAACCGACCCAGGCCATGACCTTGTGCTGACGCAGGGCGATGATTGCCATCAAAGTGGCAATGCCAGCAACGTGCCAGGTCGAGTGATTGTCCCCGTGATCTGCTGCGACCGAACCTGCCATAAAAAGTGAAATCAACATTGCACAAACCAAACTGAATGCCGCTTTCGAGCTCTTCAGCTTGAGCCCCGGTCGGTCTGCGATGGTGATAATCAGTGAGGCAAGGTAGAGCGAGATTGCGACCGCCACGATCTCTGGTTTCTGGTAGTGATCAATGTTCACCGCTCCCAAAATGGCGTGGTAGAGCCCGAAGGCCATGGCAAAAATGGTTATCGCAATGCGTGGGAGTTCAATCACCTGGACCACCGCAATTCCACGGTCGTACCCTCGCCAACCTCACTGGAAATCTTGGCCGAACCGCCAACCGATTCGATGCGTGCTTGGATCGAGGCTCGAATTCCCAGCCGGTCCTTCGGCAAGCGCTCCAGGTTAAATCCCTTACCGTCATCGTTGACTTGGATCGCAATCCCAGCTGCATCCGGGTGGCCAAGAATCAATCGAATCCTGGAGGCAGCCGAATGTCTCAGTGCGTTGTCAATCGCTTGAAGCGTGGCTTCGGTAATGCTCTGGGCGATCTCCGATGGAATCTCTTCCAAGCCTGCGGAAACGATCTCCACGGAGATGTCGTGGGAGGCGCGAAGCGCCGCCTTTCTCAGCGAACGGTAAAGCCCGAGGGTTGTGACGCCAGAACTGCTCTCCTGCTCGGTTGCAGCAGATTCCAAACTTGCAACCGCCTCAGCTGCAGCGGTCGAAGCCGCCTGGTAGTCAGCCGGCGAGTTAGCCTTTGCGGCAACTAAGAGAGTGTTCAGCACTCGGTCGTGAACTAAAGCATCGATGCGCTGACGTTCTCTCTCGGTCGCATCGATTTGGGCCTGTTCGACAGCTTTTGCGATTGCTATTGAGTTTGCTTCGTCCGCTCGCTTGGCACCCTCCCTGGTTAGTCGCACCAACGACGAAACTGTGCCTCCCAGCAAAAAGACGTAGATCGAATCCTGCAGCGCAATTTCCCAGTCTCCCGAGCCACCATAAATTGAGGTGTCCAGCAGGTACCAGCTGGTGGAGGCCACCACCAGGTAAACCCATCCGAGCCAGCGAGGGTTCACCACCCCCATGGAGATTGTTGCGGTGCCGACCAGCCACCATACCCAGGCCTGGAAACCCTCCGGCAGCGCTGCGGGATCGACCACCAGCGACGGCCAGCGCAACATCGCAATCAAAACCGTGGCTCCGTGGACATATGGCCACCAACCGAGATTGCCCCTGCGCCAAGACCGGATCACCATTCCAACAATTGGGACGGTCACATAGGCGGCCACCCAAGCTTTACCCAGCCCGAGATACTGAGCCTGAAACACCACATTCAGAATTACCTCGACATGTAGCACTACCAAAACTGATGAATAAATTCGGCTGAACATAGTTTCCAGCCGAACACTGGCTGCCGAAGCAAGCTTTGGCTGTGACACCTAGAGCAACTCGCCCTGCAAGATGCCGTCCTCGACCGCTCGGCGGAAGAGGTCTACCTTGGTCGCCGCCTCTCGGCCAAGCTTCGCATATTTCACTCTTACGCGGTCGATGTGTTCTTTGGCGCTGGAAGGCTTGATCTGCAGTTGATATGCCACCTGTTTCAGGCTCATCCCTGAGGCATAAAGCGACAGCACTTCGCGTTCACGATCTGAAAGCTTTACCTCTTTGAAAGGTCGATCCGCATCGATCAAGGCGCTGGTTTCGGCGTTGTTAATGATGATTCCCTGCGCAGCCAGTGAGATTGCTTCGACGAGCGTTGCCATGGGTCGGGACTTAGAAACAATTGCGGTTGCCCCCGCCCTAAGGGCGGTGCGCATCAGCGGAGGCTTGTCGGCGATGCTGTAGATGAGGACAGCTGGGCCCGATTCGACCAAGCGCTCAATATTGTCTTGAACCAAAGAACCGTCGGCTAAGGACAGGTCTGCGATTACAACCGCGCAGTCTTTTTCTGATATTTGAACCAAAAGGTCGTCCACCGTAGGAGCGGAACCGACCAGCTCAAAACCGTTTTCGTGGCAGGTGCCTGCGAACCCCAGCCGAACTGCCTCGTGGTCGTCAACTATCGCTACTTTTACCTTTTCCATACCCCTCTAGGCTAACCAAGAGTTAGAGCGGCAACCGCCTCAAAATGGTGCGTGTGCGGGAAGATATCGAAAGATTTCAGTCCCCTAAGTTGGTACCCGGCCTTGGTGAGTGAACCTAGGTCACGAGCCAATGCCACGGGGTCGCATGCCACGTAAACAATGTTTCTCGGGTGCAGTTTAACCAGCTGCTCGATCACCTTGCCGGCCGCTCCCGAGCGAGGCGGATCAAGCACCACGGTGTCAAAACTGCCAGGTTTGCTACTTGCGACTCGCAAGTACTGAAGCACATCTGCCTTTTCAAACTTCAAGTTTGATAGATCGATTGCGGACTTTGTGCCATCGGCAACTGCCTGCTTGTTGTTCTCAACCGCGGTAAATGAAGTTGAGCTGTATTTGGCAGCCATGGTGGCGGCGAATAGACCAGCACCGGCATAAAGATCGAGTGCCGATTTGCCAGCATCAAACTCCAGCACTTCTGCAGCGTCAAAGACCGCCTTGGTAAGTACATTGGCGGCGTCTTTGTGGACCTGCCAAAACGCACCTGAACTCAATCTGAAGGTTCGGCCGGCAGCTCTCTCAACCAAGCGTTCTGACCCGTTGAGCTTTCCATCCACCATCCACTGCAGATCCCCGGTTGAGCTGGCGGCGATGGAGATTTTCTTCACGCCATTCCAGTTCTTTAGCTGAAGACCAAGCTCTTCGATCTCGGTCACTGCCAAAGGAAGGGTAGGACTGAATACCGCCTCATTGCTTCGTGGTCGCATCGGTCCTGCGGTGCCGGAGGCATCAACGTTTAACTGGACTCGGGTTCGGTAGTGAAGTCCGTCGGTTTCTTGTGGGCAAGCTTCCACGGCGGTCTTGAACTCGATACTTGCCATGCGCTGCAAGGCCTCTTCCAAAACTTGGGCTTTGAGTTCACGCTGGTGTTCAAGTTTGATGTGGCCGAACTCCGCTCCACCGGCCCCCTCGCGGGCAGCCTTCCAGAAGTGTGGCTGACGGTGCTCGGAGGCTTCAACCACGTTTGTGACGGTTGCTCTCAGAAACTTGCCGGCATCCTCGGTGATTTCAACATCAACAACCTCGCCATCAACAGCACCGGTAACGAAGATGACTCGCCCCTCGTGGCGGGCGACAAAAACTCCACCGTGGGCAACTTTTTCAATTTTGACTCGAAGATTCACTCCCACAGTGTTCCACAGCTAACCTGTCTTCCGTGACCAAATTGCTGCTTGCTTCGACATCGCCCGCCAGAAAGCGTTTGCTTACCGATGCCGGCATTTTGTTCGAAACCCGCTCCCCTGGCGTTGATGAAGATGCGCTGGTGGCTCAGCAAAGGCCTGAGACCATCCAGGAGATGACCCTGCTTTTGGCAAGAGCAAAGGCTGAAGCGGTGACCTTCGATGGCCTGGTCTTGGGCTGCGATTCTGCGCTTTTATTAGATGGCGAAATGCTTGGAAAGCCACACCACCCAGAGGTGGCGATTGCAAGGTGGCAAAAGATGCGCGGCCGAACCGGCGTGCTCTGTTCGGGACACTGGTTGATCGACGGCAATACCGGCAAGGCATCCGGCAAAGTCACCCAAACCTCGGTGAAGTTTGCCAATCTCAGCGACGAGCAAATTCACAAGTACGTGGCCACCGGCGAACCGCTGCAAGTAGCCGGAGCCTTCACCATTGATGGCATCGGTGGTGCATTTATTGAGCGGATCGAGGGCGACTATCACACCGTGGTAGGACTTTCGCTGGTCGCGCTGCGGGAATTGGTTACCGAACTGGGTCACGACTACCAATCGCTATGGAGATAACCGCAACGAAACAGCGAGTTTTTTGTCGTTTGCTTATAAATTTCCTGCCCTAGGGGGCAATAAGCTTTTGGATTATGACCCAGCGCCGAATTACCAAGTTACTTATTGCCAACCGAGGCGAGATTGCGGTTCGAATCATTCGAGCAGCCAAAGATGCTGGAATCCTTACCGTTGCGGTCTATGCCGATGGTGACCGTCACGCTCAACACGTAAAGCTGGCCGATGAGGCATATGCCCTGAATGGCGAGACTGCCGCGGAAACATATTTGTTGTCCGACAAGCTGATTGCCGTCGCCAAGCGTTCTGGTGCAAATGCGGTTCACCCGGGCTACGGCTTTTTGTCAGAGAACGCATCTTTCGCCCAGGCCGTTATCGACGCTGGCCTGATCTGGATCGGACCGAAGCCAGAATCGATTGAGCAACTTGGAGACAAGGTTTCCGCTCGAAAGGTTGCCGAATCGGTAGGTGCGCCATTGGCCCCTGGAACTATCAACCCGGTTGAGACGGTCAAGGAAGTTGAAGACTTCGTAGCGATTCACGGCCTGCCAGTTGCCATTAAGGCTGCCTACGGCGGTGGTGGCCGCGGCATCAAGATTGTTCGCGATGCGGCCGAAATTCAAGAGCTCTTTGAATCCGCAACTCGTGAGGCAATTGCTGCCTTCGGTCGCGGTGAATGCTTTATCGAGAAATACCTGGATAAGCCTCGTCACGTTGAGACCCAGTGCCTGGCCGATAAGCACGGCAACGTGGTTGTGGTGTCAACCCGTGACTGCTCGCTGCAACGTCGCCACCAGAAGTTGGTCGAGGAGGCGCCTGCGCCATTCCTAAGTGCGGATCAGGAAGCCCGACTTTACGAATCTTCCAAAGCAATCCTCAAGGCGGTTGGCTATGAGGGAGCGGGAACATGTGAGTTCTTGGTCGCCCAAGACGGCACCATCTCTTTCCTCGAGGTGAACACCCGTTTGCAGGTGGAGCACCCGGTCTCCGAGGAGGTCACCGGTCTCGACCTCGTGCGTGAGCAGTTCCGCATCGCCGAAGGTGGAGTGCTGGACTATCCAGACCCAAAGGTTTCCGGTCACAGTTTTGAGTTCCGCATCAATGGCGAGGACCCAGGTCGCGGCTTCTTGCCAGCCCCTGGTGCAATTCACCAGTTCATCGCCCCAAGCGGACCTGGCGTTCGGGTTGACGCCGGTGTGGTGTCGGGAGATGTGGTCTCTGGAAACTTCGACTCAATGGTCGCCAAACTAATTGTTACCGGATCAACCCGTGCCGAAGCCCTGCAGCGATCCAGAAGAGCACTGGAAGAAATGCAGGTTCACGGTCTACCAACCGTTTTACCATTCCACCGAGCCATAGTGAATGATCCGGCTTTCACCGCCGAGAGCGGCAAGTTTGGCGTCTACACCCGCTGGATCGAAACCGAGTGGGACAACACCATCGAACCTTGGTCTGGTCAAGCAGATGACCTGCCTGAGACTGAGGCTCGCCACGACATTGTGGTGGAGGTAGCTGGCAAGCGCCTTGAGGTGAGTGTGCCCAAGCGTCTATTGGTTGGAGAGATTGGTTCAGCTGCCGGTCACGCTCCAAAGCGCGCTAAGAGCTCTGGCGGAGCGTCTCACACCGGCGCAAAGGGCAACAGCCTGTTGGCCCCGATGCAGTCCACCGTGGTGAAGCTTGCTGCCAATGAAGGTGACCGAGTTGAGGCAGGAGACCTGGTGGTGGTCTTGGAAGCCATGAAGATGGAGCAGCCGCTCACCGCGCACCGCTCAGGAACCATCAGCTCGATTGGCGTAACCGTGGGAGCCACGATTTCAGCGGGAACCAGAATTCTCGATATAACCGACTAGTCGATTGGCTGGTGCAGTGCCGAGGCAGCCTCGGCAATCGAACCAGACAGCGATGGGTAGACCGTGTAGGTCCTAGCCAATTCATCAACTGTCAGACGGTTCTCAATTGCCACCGCAATTGGGTAAATCAGGTCAGACGCACGTGGCGCGACTACCACGCCACCAATAACGGTGCCAGATCCGATTGAGGCAAATAGCTTGATGAAACCCTCGCGAATCCCTGACATCTTGGCCCTTGGGTTAGTGTCCAGCAAGACCTTCTGAATCTCACCGCGGACTAGACCCTGCTCTATCTCGGCCTGTGACCAACCGACCGAGGCAATCTCGGGGGAAGTAAAGACGTTGGCGGCAACATTGCGCATTCTGGTCGGAGCCGCCACATCACCCATAGTGTGGTAGACCGCAGTGCGGCCCTGCATCGCGCTCACCGAAGCAAGTGGCATCGCGGTCGAGCAGTCACCAACCGAATAGACATTGGCCCTGGAGGTTCTTGCCACCTTGTTGGCGATTACGTGACCTGATTCAGTGAGTTTTACGCCGGCCTCTTCAAGCCCAAGGCCCTTGGTGTTTGGAATTGCGCCAACCGCCATCAGGCAGTGGCTACCCTCAACTACCTCGCCACCTTCCAGGGTCACTCTCACGCCACTTCCGGTGTTCACAACTTCCACAGCGCGGGACTTGTTCAGAATCTGCATCCCTCCGCGACGGAAAACTTCCTCGATTAATTCCGCTGCATCAGCATCATTACCGGGCAATACCTTGTCGCGGCTTGAGATCAAGGTCACCTTGCTACCAAGTTGGAGGTATGCGCTGGCAAACTCAGCACCGGTCCCACCGGAGCCGACCACAATCATGTGCTCGGGCAGTGTCTTTAGGTTGTAGAGCTGTTTCCAGGTAAAGATTCGGTCACCGTCTGGCTTGGAACCTGGCACCTCTCTCGGGTAAGCGCCAACGGCCACGATGATGGTCTTGGCTTCAATGCGCTCTGGCTCGCCACCCAAGGTTGGCTCAACAACCACGTGGTGGTTGCCGTCCAGGCGGCCACGGCCCGAAATGACTCGGACGCCTTCGTGCTTCAAAGTTTCCAGCATGTCCTCGGACTGGCTCTTAGCCAAGGCCAGCAGTCGCTTATTGACCGCCTCGAGGTCGATTTCAACCTTTGGCTGCACTGAGAGGTTGTCGATGGAGAAAGTCACGCCCAAGCTCTGCGCCTGCGCAACGCGCTGAGCTGCTTCTGCGGTGGCAATCAAAGTCTTAGATGGAACCACATCGGTTAGCACCGCGTTACCGCCGATGCCACTGTCCTCGATGAGGATTACCTCGGCGCCGAGCTGACGGCCTGCTCTGGCAGCTTCGTAGCCACCTGGGCCACCACCGATGATTACGATGCGATGTTGATTCGACGATGAAATTGTCACGGGTTCATTCTCGCCTACCAATCTGAGTTACGGGGTTAGTTAGACTGATTTTTATGGTCAATCCACTCAACGTCGAGGGTGCTAACCCTTTTGAAATCGCCCAAGAAGCTGCAAATGAAATCGCAAAAATCTCTGGCATTGCACATCACGACATCGCGCTAACCCTTGGATCCGGCTGGGCAAAAGCCGCCGATCTGATTGGCGAGACGGTAAGTGAGATTCCAGGCAGTGAAATCATCGGTTTCTCAAAGCCTGCGGTGGTTGGGCACGTTGGAACCATCCGCTCAATTCGACTTCCAAACGGTAAGCACGCTCTGGTGATTGGTGCTCGAACACACTTCTATGAAAACCACGGAGTTCGTTCAGTAGTCCACTCGGTGCGCACCGCTGCGGCCACTGGTGCGAAGACCATGATTCTCACCAACGGTGCCGGAGGCATCAAGCCCGAGTGGGCAGGTGGGGCTGCGGTACTTATCTCCGACCACATCAACCTAACGGCATCCAGCCCGCTTGAGGGTGCAACCTTTATTGACCTTACTGACCTGTATTCCAAGCGACTGCGCGATTTAGCCCGAGAGGTTGATCCGAATCTCGATGAAGGTGTTTACGTCCAGTTCCGCGGACCGCACTATGAGACTCCGGCCGAAGTTCAGATGGCAAAAATCATGGGTGGACACATCGTTGGAATGTCAACCGCGCTGGAGGCAATCGCAGCCCGCCAGGCCGGCATGGAGATTCTTGGCATGTCGCTGATTACCAACCTGGCCGCTGGGATTCAGACCACTCCGCTCTCACACGCTGAGGTTTTGGAGGCGGGTCGCAATGCTGAGGCAAGAATCAGCAAACTGCTCGCCGAGATTGTCGCAAAAATCTAAATGGACCTATTCGCAACTGCCAAGAATTGGCTGAATCAAGACCCAGACCCACTCACGAGGTTGGAACTTGAACAGCTGATTGATGCCCAAGACGAGCAAGCTCTTCGCTCTCGCTTTGAGAATCGATTGCAATTTGGCACCGCAGGACTTCGTGGTGAGTTGGGTGCTGGCCCAAATCGCATGAACCGCCTCGTGGTTGCCCAGGCAGCGCTTGCGATAGCCAAGTTCCTGAAGGCCAACAAAGCCGAATACCTAGCTAAAGCAGGCGAGCTTTCGGTGGTGGTTGGCTTTGACGGCAGAGTCAACTCCGACATTTTTGCCCAAGACTCGGCTGAGATTTTTGCGGCAACCGGCATTCGAACCAGACTTTTTGACGCTGCGGTGCCGACTCCGGTGGCAGCCTTCACCGGCAGAAAATTCTTAGCTAGCGCAACAGTGATTGTGACCGCTAGTCACAATCCGCCGCGTGATAATGGCTACAAGGTTTACCTCGGTGGCAAAAACGGTTGCTCGCAGTTGATTTCCCCGCAGGACAAGCAGATAGCCGCGCTGATTGACGAGATTGCATCCGAAATCAAATTCGACGAAATCCCAAAGGCCAAGAATATCGAGCTCTTGGGCCAGCCCGAGATTGATGCTTATGTGCAAAGAGCCGCTTCCTTGGTGGGCAGCGATGCCACTGGTCGCAAGAACCTAAAGATTACCTACACCGCTATGCATGGGGTTGGCTATCGAGTGATGAAGGCGGTTTTTAACCGAACCGGTTTTAGCTTCGGCTCGGTTGCCAAGCAGCAGGAACCTGACGGACAATTTCCCACCGTCTCATTCCCAAATCCCGAAGAACCGGGCGCGATGGACCTCAGCCTGGAGCATGCCAGAACCAACGGCTCGGACCTAATCATTGCCAACGACCCAGACGCCGATCGACTGGCTGTCGGGGTTAGAAAAGGCAATGAGTACCAAATGCTTACCGGAGATCAGGTTGGACTGCTACTGGCAGAAATGATTGCCTCCGGTCGTCAAAGTGGCACCTTGGCCAACTCGATTGTTTCGGCAAGCCTTGCCAAGGTTGCAGCCTTCCACGGCCTGAAGTATCAGCAGACCCTAACCAGCTTTAAGTGGATATCAAAAGTGCCTGAGCTCAGCTACGGATACGAAGAAGCCCTCGGTTACTGCATCGATCCGAGCGCAACTCCGGACAAAGATGGCATCACAGCAGCTTTGGCAATCGCAGAACTCGCTGCCACACTCAAGGCTGAGGGCATGGATCTGATCGACCTGCTCAGGGGCTTGGCAAAGCGCTACGGCCACCTCGCTACCGGTCAGATATCGATTCGAGTTACCGATCTTTCCGTAATCGGCAAGCTGATGAATGAGGTGAAGAGCAACCCGGTATCCGAGATTCTTGGCGAACCAGCCGATTTTGAAAATCTGGAGTTGGGTAAAAACCTCCCAGCCACCGAGGGTGTGATTTTCACCACATCGTCATATCGGGTGATCATTAGACCATCGGGCACCGAGCCAAAACTCAAGTGCTATTTGCAGGTAACCGCCGAGTCAGAAACGGCATCGCAGCAGAAGCTCGCGAGCCTCAGAGGCTGGGCTGAGAAGCTACTTAAGAGTTCTTAGTAAGGTTTCGCACCGAGGCCGGAACCGGTAAACCGGCGGCTTCCTCATCGGCAGGAATCGGTTCGCCAATTCTGGTGATGAATGGCACGATGCCAGCCCAGGTTCCCTGGTTTAGGTCTTGCTCATCGTCATCAATCTCGTTGACCGAGATCTTCACCGAGCACTCATCAAGTGGCAGTGAGATGATGATGGTGGCAGCCAATTCCTTCTTGGTGTTGGCGCGAACTTCTTCCACTCGCCCTGGAACCATGGCGTTGCTCAGTGCATTTAGCGCTGCGTCTTTCTGGTCGTCTCCAACCAAAGCCGCTTTTCCAAAAATGACCACCGAGCGATAGTGCATGCCGGAGTTGAAGGTTGAGCGCGCCACCTTCAAGGCCTTGAGTTCGGTAATGGAAACACAAACATCTGGCTCTTTTTCCAAAAGTCGCATCAGCCTGGAGCCGGAGGAACCGTGCAGGTAGATGATGTCGTCGACTCGGCCGTAGGCCATTGGAATCACCACCGGTTTGCCATCTTGGACTAATCCAACATGGGCAACCAGGTTGTTGTCCAAGACTGAGTAGAGGTCACTAACTTCGTGAGAAGCCTTATATGAGAGTCGATTGAGCTTGGTGCGCTCTGTTTCGCCAGGGTTTGCCATGGCAAAACACTAGCTGAGAGCGGCGGAGAGTTTCTGGGTTAGCTCTTCGAGGTTGAAGATGTTATCGATCGGGATTACCTCAGAGCGAATGCCTGTGATCTGCTCCTGCAGTTCCGGAGTAATCAGAACCACCTGAGCCAGAGAGTCGGAAGCCATGGCGTCAGAGATTGAAGCTGCCTGAACATCCGCCTCGATACCTAGGGTCGCTAGAACCCTATCGGCATTGGACTTTAGGAGAACAGAGGTGCCAATTCCGGCACCGCAAACAGCGTAAATCTTCACGAAAGAATTCAACCAACTATGCGGTCAATAAATTGCGAACAATTGTGAGATTAGGTTCATTTAGCAAAGAATTCACATTGCCGGCATTGCTCATCACCTCGGCAAAGCGAGATAACAGCGAAATATGGCTGGTGCCATCAACTGCGCAAAATGCAAACACCAGCTTCACCGGATCATTGTTTGAACCAGAAACCACAGCCGACTCCAGGCGCAACAGTGCCATTCCAGTTTCCCTAACGTCATCGCCTGGTGTGGCGTGTGCGATGGCGATGCCAGGGGCCACCACAAAATACGGGCCGTGTTTTTGGTTTGCTTCCAAAACCCTAGCGAGATAACTCGCCGTCACTCTTTTATCAGATTCCAAAAGCGCAACAGCGTGAGTAATCGCCCCCTCCCAGTCGGTGTTTTCAAACCGGTGAGAAATTGAATTTGGGCCGAAGGCTTGTGCTAGCACTAGCGAGCCTCTGCGAAGCCCATCTCAATCATGTCCATCAACTCTTCGCGCTCTGGCAGGCCTTGGAAGGCAGCCTCAGCAGCATTTAGTTGGAACTGTTCAAGGTCTTCAAGCGAGTAGCCGAAGGTCTCCACCAAAATCTCCAGCTCCTTGGTCAGGTTGGTGGCACTCATCAGACGGTTATCGGTGTTCACGGTGACCTTGAAACCCAGCTCGTAAAGAATGTCGAATGGGTGGTCTGCCATGGTGTCACCGAGCATCTCGAAAGCACCGGTTTGCAGGTTGGAAGATGGTGAGGTCTCAAGTGCAATGCCACGATCGTGCACCCACTGCGCTACCGGTCCCAGCACCACCAGGTCAGTGTCGCCCTCGGTTCTGGAGAACATGATGTCCTCCACCAAGCGCACTCCGTGACCGAGTCGAAGTGCACGACCGGAGACAATCGCATCTCGAATCGACTCAACGCCGTCGGCCTCGCCGGCGTGAACAGTGCATGGGAAAAGTTCTGCCGCTAGGTAGTCAAAAGCTTCCTTGTGGAGGTTTGGCAAAAAGCCCTTCTCCGCACCCGCTATATCGAAACCAACCACACCGGCATTTCGGTGACGGACCGCTAACTCGGCGATCTCCATGCCGCGATTGGCGTGACGCATTGCGGTAACCAACTGGCCGGTGCGAATGAAACCACCGCGCTCCTCGACCTCTGCCATGCCACGCTCGAGGCCATCCTGCACTGCCTCGACAGTCTCATCCAGGGTCAAGCCCCTGGAAAGGTGCTGCTCCGGAGCCCAGCGCAACTCGGCGTAGATTACGTTCTGCTCGGCAAGGTCGATAACCGCCTCATACGCCACACGTTCCAAACCTTCGCGGGTCTGCATCACGGCTACGGTGTGATCGAACGTCTCTAGGTAGCGAACTAAGGAGCCGGAGTTTGCCGACTCAGAAAACCAACGTCCTAAATCCTCAGCGTTGTCGGCGGGGAGCTGGTGACCGATCTTCGCGGATAACTCGATGATGGTCTGTGGTCTCAGCCCACCGTCTAGGTGATCGTGAAGTGAGATTTTTGGTAGGGCTTTGATATCCACTGGGTTCCTAACTGATTCTGCCGAGGATGAGCTTACGCTCCGCAACCGGCAAGGCCGAAATCTCAACCGCTCCGTTAGCAAGTTCAATCGCGCGCTCAAACTTCTCTTCGGTGTCGGTGAAAAGGGTCATCAGCGGCTGACCAGCTTCGATGCGGCTACCAATTTGAACCTTGAGCTCGATGCCAGCGCCAAACTGCACAGCATCCTCTTTACGCTCCCGACCGGCTCCAAGTCTCCATGAGGCAACACCGACATCGAGAGCATCCAAACGAGAAACGAAACCAGACTCGGTCGCCAAGATTTGATGCGAGTGCTTTGCCTTTGGAAGTTCCGCATCTGGGTTACCGCCCTGCGCAGAAATCATCTGACGCCACTTGTCCATCGCCTTACCGTTGCGAAGATTGTCAGTTGGATCAACACCGTGGACACCAGCTTGGGTCAGCATCTCTTTAGCAAGTTCAACGGTCAGCTCGACAACATCTGCAGGGCCGCCGCCGGCTAGTACTTCGACTGACTCCTCAACCTCTAGCGAGTTACCAATCTTCAGTCCCAGCGGGGTCGACATGTCGGTAAGCAGGGCTGCCGTGTTTACCCCGGCATCCTGACCAAGCTGCACCAGGGTCTGAGCTAGTTCGGTTGCTCGATCCAGCGTCTTCATAAACGCCCCGGAACCAACCTTCACATCCAACACCAGAGCAGCCGTTCCCTCGGCAATCTTTTTGCTCATGATCGAAGAAGCGATTAGCGGTATGGCCTCAACGGTGCCGGTGACATCGCGAAGCGAGTAAAGCTTTCTATCTGCCGGAGCAAGGCCAGAACCAGCAGCGCAAATCACCGCTCCGACCTCTGCCAATTGGGAATAGAGCTCGGTGTTGGAAAGGCTCGCCTGCCAACCCGGGATAGCTTCCAGCTTGTCCAACGTTCCCCCGGTGTGACCTAGACCACGACCAGAGAGCTGCGGAACAGCGACTCCATATGAAGCAACTAGCGGAGCCAGCGGCAAGGTGATCTTGTCCCCAACGCCTCCGGTGGAGTGCTTATCAGCGGTAGGCATCGAAAGCCCAGTGAACTCCAAACGCTCACCGGAGTCGATCATGGCAAGGGTTAGATCCTTGATCTCACGACGGTTCATGCCGTTGAGCAAAATCGCCATAGCCATGGCAGACATCTGCTCATCGGCCACCACACCCGAGGTGTAGTTGGCCACCAACCAACGAATCTCGTCGGTTGAAAGCTCAAAGCGCTCCCGCTTTCTAATGATCAGTTCGACTGCGGAAAAGCTCACTTCTGCTCCAGGTGTTCAGGCCCGAAGGCATCAGGCAATACTTCGTAGATGGTCTTGATGCCGGAAACCGTGTCCAGCAACATCCCTGGTGCGTGGTGTTCGTAGAGCAACTGTCGGCAGCGGCCGCAGGGCATCAGGGTGTTGCCATCGCCATCGACACAAGAGAAGGCAACCAACTTGCCGCCACCGGTGCGATAGAGCTCACTTACTAGCGAGCACTCGGCACACAGGCCAACTCCATAGGATGCATTCTCGACGTTGCAGCCGGAAATGATTTCGCCCTTATCGGTTAGCGCTGCCGCCCCAACCGGAAAGTTTGAATATGGCGCATAAGCCTTTTTCATAGCCTTGATGGCCTCCGCCTTCAAAGCTTCCCAATCTATATCCACAACTACCCCTTCACATATGGGATGGCGAGCGACTTCGGAGGTCTTGACTGACCAACGAAACCAACCACCGCGATGATGGTGACAATGTAGGGCACCATCGTGATGAAGTCGGTTGGGATGCCAGGGCTAACCTGGTTTGCCCAAACACGCAGGATGATCGAGAAGCCGAACAGCAAGGCTGCCAAGGCTGCCGAGATGGGGTGCCAGCGACCTAGGATGACAACCGCTAGGGCGATAAATCCAAAGCCTCCGGACATCTCTCGACCAAAGGCACCGGCGTTACCAATCGTGAGGGCCGCACCTCCAAGACCGGCGATTGCACCACCGATGGTTACCCACCAGAAACGAGTGCGACTGACATTGATGCCTACGGTGTCGGCGGCAAGCGGGTGCTCACCAACTGCCCTGGCTCGAAGGCCCAGCTTGGTCTTGAACAGCACAAACCAAAGCGCAGGAACAATTAGTAGCGCTGCAAATACTGTGATTCGGTTCTCAAACAGCACCGGACCAATCACTGGGATATCGCTAAGGAACGGAATCTTGATGATGTCCAAGGTGCCGGGGAAGTTGACGTTCTCACCATCCTCAGTGAGCCACTGCTGGTAGAGGAAGTTGGTAATACCGATTACCAATACGTTCAGCACCACACCAACGATGATCTGCTGCGCTAAGAACTTGATGGCGAATACCGCCAACACCATGCTCATCAGTGACGCTGTGAACATCGCTGCGAAGATGCCGAGTGCGAAGTTATCCGTGATACTCGAAACCACCGCGGCCATAAATGCACCGGTGAGCAGCTGACCTTCGATGGCGATGTTGGTGATACCGCTGCGCTCACTCATCACACCGGCCATTGCACCGAGCATGATTGGCACTGCCAATACCAGCGCGGTTCCAGCTATGAAGACCACCGGCACTGTGTTATCTGTAGCCAGCCAACCAAGTAGCGATGTGACACCGATCAAACCGTAGAGCGAGGCTACCCAAATTGGAGTCCTTTGGTTTCTCAACGAAAGCAGCAGTGCTGCCAACGCAATTGCCAGCATCAAAACACCGGAGATAACTCCAAGCTGGGCCGAGGCAATCTCGAATGTCGGAAGCTGTATGGCGTCTTCTTTGCGAGTTAGCTCGAAAGTGGTTTGGCCCGAGCGACCGGCTAGGCCAAAGAAGTAGAGCACCACTAGGCCAATAGCACCCATGACGATTGGGCTCTTGTAACCAACCCGCTCTTCGCTGTTGATGCCAGCGACCGGCTTAAGCCAACTCATTTGGCACCACCTTTCCCAAAGAGTCGATCTCGGAAAGCACCCAGAGCGTTGGTGGTCTGCGGCTTAGGTAAGCCGAAGATTGCCCTAATCAGCGGTGGCGCCGCGATGAACAAAACGATGGCTCCCTGCACGATGCCGAGCACCTCTGGGGATACTCCGATCACCTGCATCGCAGGAGCGCCGGCCTTGAATGCTCCGAACAGCAGTCCAGCCAGCAAGATACCCGGGGCGGACGAGCCACCCAAAAGCGCCACCGTAATGGCATCAAAACCGATGCCGGCATGCGAGCTTGGAGTCACACCGATTGCGGTTCCCAGTGCCTGGTTCGAGGCAGCCACTCCAACAAAGGCAGCGGATAGCGCCATCGCCAGGATGTAGGTGCGGTTCACGTTGATACCGGCGGTCTTAGCGGCGTCTGGGTTGAAGCCAACCATGCGCAGCCGGTAGCCAATCGTGGAACGCTCCATCAGCCACCAGTAGACAACAACTGCCGCTAGCGCGATTACCAAGCCCCAGTGCAGTGAGTATTCATCGCCAAAGAGCTTCGGGAACTGAGCGGTAACCGCGGCTGGGTCAGCCTTTGGGTTACCGGTGGCACGCTCCTCCTGCAACAGCATTGGATCGCGCATCAAGAAGGTAAAGAAATACAGCGCGATGTAATTGAGCATGATCGTCAAGATCACCTCGTGAGCACCGGTTCGAGCTTTAAGCAAACCAACCAGGGCACCCAAGAGTGCAGCTCCCAAGATTCCGGCGATCAGCGCGACCACGGTGTGAAGCACGATTGGCAGCTCAACGCGGGTGGCAACCCAGGTTGCAAAAATCATTCCGAAGATCAACTGGCCGGTACCACCGATGTTGAAAAGTCCAACTCGGAAGGCCAAGCCGATTCCTAGGCCAGCTGCAATCAACGGCGCACCAAGGCGCAGGGTCTCGGTCAATGGCCTAAAAGCCTTAACGATGTCCTCTGCCTCAGCGTTGTAAATCGATCCCTTAAAAAGTGCACCGTAGCCGTCGCTTACCACGGTCCAGGCAGCGCCGAGCGAGTCCTGCGGACGAGAGAAGAAATAGGCGAGCCCCTCTAGGAACTCCTTATTGGAGCCAATCATGAACATGGCTCCGACCAAGAAGCCCAGGATTACCGAGAGCACAGTTCGAGTAAGCCCACCGGCCAGAATCTCCTTGAAGGCTTGATTCAATCGCGCCTCTGCGTTACTCATGCTGCAACTCCCGCCATCATCTTGCCCAATTGCTCTCGAGAAGTTTCTGGGCCAACAATTCCAACAATCTGTCCGCGATACATCACTGCGATGCGATCTGCTAGCGCAAGAACCTCATCAAGTTCGGTGGAGATCAAGATCACTGCCTTGCCGGCATCGCGCTCAGCCACCAGCTGTTCGTGGATGAATTCGATTGAACCAACGTCAACACCTCTGGTTGGTTGAGATGCAATCAACAGGTCAACGTTGCGATAGAGCTCTCTGGCAACAACCACCTTCTGCTGATTTCCTCCGGACAGCTTTCCAGCCAGGTGGTCTGCAGAAGGAGTACGAACGTCGAAACGCTCTACAAGCTCTCGTGAGATTTTCTTACGAGCTGCGAAGTTGATGTTTAGCCCCTTGGTGAAGACCGACTTATAAGAGGCATCCAACATTAGATTTTCAGCGATGGTGAACTCGGAGACTAAGCCGTCTTTCTTGCGGTCCTCTGGGATAAAGCCAACGCCCGATTCCAAGACGTCTCGAACTGAAGCCTGCGGCTTCAGGTACTGATCCTTGATGGCGATGGCTCCACTGCCCTTGATAACCGGGCGCAAACCAAGCAGCGCTTCCGCGAGCTCGGTCTGACCATTGCCTTGGACGCCGGCAATCGCCAAAATCTCACCGCGTTGGACGTTGAAGCTGACACCATTAACCGCTCGCTGGTTTCGGTCATCTAGCACTGAAATGTTCTCGACCCTGAGCACATCCTCACCCAAGGAGGCCTTGCGCTTGGAGACTGTCAGATCGACTTCTCGACCAACCATCATGGAGGCCAGCTCAGAAGTCGATGCCTCAGGAGAAGCATCTCCGACCACCTTGCCCAGACGAATAACGGTGATCTTGTCTGCGACTTCCTTTACCTCACGAAGCTTGTGGGTAATAAACACGATTGAGGTTCCGGCCATAGCCAGCTGGCGCATAATCGCCATCAACTCGTCGGTTTCCTGCGGGGTGAGCACGGCGGTTGGCTCATCGAGCACCAACACCTTGGCATCGCGCGAGAGCGCCTTAATGATCTCCACGCGCTGCTGGACACCGACCGGCAAGTCCTCAACCAGAGCATCGGGGTCAACATTGAAACCGAAGCGGTTCGAGATTTCGACAACTCGCTTTCTGGCCTCAGCAAGATTAAAGGTTCCTAGAACTCCGGTTGGCTCATTACCAAGCGCGACGTTCTCGGCAACCGTAAAGACTGGGATAAGCATGAAGTGCTGGTGGACCATTCCGATGCCGGCAGCCATGGCATCGCCGGGGCCGGCAAACTTTTGCGCCTGGTCATCAAGCAGGATTTCACCCTCGTCGGCCTGGTAGAGGCCGTAGAGCACATTCATCAAAGTTGACTTGCCGGCGCCATTCTCCCCCAGCAGAGCGTGGATCTCGCCCGGTTGAACGACCAGATCAATTGACTCGTTGGCCACCAACTGGCCAAAGCGCTTTGTGATGCCGCGCAGTTCTAATTTCACTTTTGCACTCCTTCGTGCCCCCTACTATTCTGCCAAAAAAACTAAGGGCCGCAGATCACTCTGCGGCCCAAAGCTTTTTACTGAATTAGCTCAGTGGGTCAATCTCACCAGCGATGATGCCGGCCTCGATCTCGGCTAGGCGAGCCTTGGTTGCGTCATCGATCTTGGAGTCGAAGTCGTAGAACGGAGATAGTCCAGTTCCACCGTTTGCCAAGGTGCCAACGTATGCGTCACCGTTGAATGCGCCACCAGCAGATAGCTCTGCGAT